>ENA-UOOM01000199-UOOM01000199.1-fermentation-metagenome-genome-assembly--contig:-NODE-199-length-74956-cov-178.279489_pt1 | contig 74956 bp, 61 predicted proteins | sample MGYA00245781_ERZ724031 | MGnify/ENA primary metagenome ERZ724031 (study PRJEB28704, sample SAMN03018317) | fermentation metagenome | biome: anthropogenic terrestrial biome; feature: soil...
TTAAGTGTTGTTGCATTAATAGCACTTATTCTTCCAATTATTTTACCATAATGTTCCATGTATAAAACCTGTTGAAATGGGGGTTAAGGCTAAGTGCCTTTAAAGTGGCTTTATAACTGATTTATTAATAATTTAATTTATAAAAAAAGCTTTATTGGAGTAAGTTTAAATATTTAATAAATTTGTAATCTTGTTTACAAGAAAAAATATTATAAAAATAAAGTAACATAAAAATGTAATATTAAGGTAGTAAATATCAGGGAAGAATTACGAAGGAATTGAAGAGATTTTAGAGGAAAAAATAAACAAAGACCTTTGATGTTACTCAAAGGTCTTTGTTGCTAAGTGAAATGTTACTTGTTTTATTTTTGTGACTTAGCAGATAAAATAATTAATCAATTATTTTGAATTGAAAAATTATATTTATTTTTTAACAAATAAAGTAATTAATTGAACTTTCACTTAGTTTAAATGAAATACTTTGTGCTATAATAAAGTAATAGATAATTTATTTAGCAGGGATAATAGAATATAGCGGGGTGAGCATATTGAAAGCAAATGTCAACGAAGTATGGGAATTGATAGATAACTTAACTTTAGAGGAGAAAAGAATAATATATAAAAAAATGGAACAGGAAATTAGTACTAAATTATTAGATATATTGGATAAGGTTAATGAACGTGCAGAAAAAGATCCTATTAGTTTGGAAGAGATTACAAAAGAAGTTGAAGATGTTAGAGGAAATCTCAATGAAGAAGATTAAAATTGTCATTGATACTAATATATTTGTTAGTGCTTTTTTAGGAAGTAAAAATGCGAGATTAGTTTTGAAAGAGGCAATAGAGGGTGATTTTTTACTAGTAATGTCAAAAGGACAATTAAGGGAGATAAAAGAGGTTTTATATAGACCCAAATTCAATAAATATATAACTCCTGCAGAAGTGGATGAATTAATATCGCTTTTATCCATAAAGGCAATAGTGCCAGTAATTTATGAAAAGATAATTGATTGTAGAGATCCAAAGGATAATATGATACTTGAAGAGGCGGTATATGGAAACGCACAGTATGTAATAACAGGTGATGATGATTTATTGGTTCTAAATCCGTATAAGTGGATAAAGATAGTTAATCTTAGAGATTTTATCAAAGAGATATATGACTTATAAAGATAGGGTGAGGTAGATCCATGAATTGTGTTTTTTGCAAGGCTAATTTAACAAAAGGAAGGGTAAATCATATTGTTGATTTGGGGGAAAGAATAATCATTATAAAAAATGTACCTGCCAATATCTGTGATCAATGCGGTGAATATTACTTGGATACTAAAACAGCCATAAAAATAGAATCTATAGTAGATGAAATAAAGAAAAATAAGGCAGAAGTATTTATTATAAATTATGATGAAATGGTAGCTTAATGGCTAAGATAAGAATTGAACTAAAATTAAACATGAGAAGCTATCATAAAAAATAAGAACCCACTGGTTTAAAGGCTATAAAGCCTAAGACTAGTGGGTTATTTTTATTTCCTTTCATCATTAGAACTTTATACTAAGGTATATGTGTAGAAAAGATAGATAACTATTAAACAATAATGTTGACAGTTTAAACATATATGTTTAAAATTTGAATTAGGTGGTGATGACATTGAGAATTGATGACCAAATCAAAATTCTATGCATCAAATCTGATTTGACAATATCTGAAATCGGCAGGCGGTTGAATAAAACACCGCAGGCCTTTAGTCAAAAAATAAAACGTGGGAACTTTACCATTGACGATCTTCAGGAAATTGCCATGGTAACCGGATGCAAACTTGAGTGTAATTTTGTTCTCCCTAATGGCGAGAAAATACAATTGAGTGAGGAGGAAAAGCTGTGATTGAATATATTGAAGGTGATATTTTTAGTAGCCCTGCACAGGTGATTGTTAATACCGTAAATACTGTAGGCGTAATGGGAAAAGGACTGGCTTTGGCTTTTAAACAAAGATACCCAGAAATGTTCGCTTGCTACCGTACTGCGTGTGAAAAAAGGCAGCTAAAAATTGGGAAGCTGATGCTCTGGTATGCACCTGACCATTGGATACTTCTTTTCCCAACAAAAGAACACTGGCGCAATCCATCCAAGTTGGAGTACATCGAAAATGGGCTTATCAAATTTGTAAACACTTATGCTGATAAGAATATCACATCCATTGCATTTCCGAGACTCGGATGTGGAAACGGCGAATTGAATTGGGACGACGTACGTCCGCTGATGGAAAGATACTTGAAGCCATTACCAATAGATATTTATATTTATCTTGGTTTAAAAAACAATGCGATACCTGAGCACAAAACACAGAAAGAAACAATGGAATGGCTGAAGTGCAATGCAAAGGATATGTCTTTCAATGGAGTGAAAGATGATATCATTTATAACAGTTCTATAACACCGTATACTTTTCATTGCAATGGAAAACAGTGGGATGTTCGTTGGGATAAGGGACTTTTATTTTTCTGCAAGGATGAAAAGATTGAGCATATGGTGGATGAAGAATCATTCTTTGAGATATGGGATGATATACGCAGCAAAAGTGTATTTAAAGCATCGCCCGATAATCAGTTACGCATTTTAGTTTATGCAATGCTGGAAGCTTTGGGGTACTTGTCTGAAATCAGACTTAGGGATAATAAATCTTCAGATATGGTGAATGGGTATCAATTCAACGAAGGTTCCGGGCGTTTGTTTTCATTAAAGGGGGATTCATGATGGAATATGCGGATATTATAAAGGATAATTGCGAAAATCATAGTCCTGTTGCGTGGTGGCCTAAATTTGCTTTCCATTATACGGATGTTACCAATGCGGTTAGTATTCTGAGCACCGGATTTTTATATAGCCGTGTTAATGCTGAAAAAATGAATCTTATGAAAAACGACAACGCAAGCCGTCAGGTAATCGATATGACGAAAACAGAGGCAGTTGCAAATGTAAGGTTTTACTTTAGACCATTGACCCCTACCCAATATTATAATGAAGGTTTTAAACATACTGCACTTAGATATGACAATGATGAAAATGCAAATGTACCGGTGCCAGTATTTTTCCTATTCGATATTGAAAAACTGCTGAACATACCTGAAATAAAATTTTCGAAATTTGCTCAATCTGGCTATGGATCTTCCCTGTGCAGTGGGATAAAAGATTTTCAAAAACTTGATTTTGATAAAATTTATAGCAACGGTTATGTGGAAGAACATGAACAAATAAAATATCGACATGCCGAGTTACTCTATCCGAACGCTTTTGCAATTGATAACTGCCTTAGGGCAATCCTTTGCCGAAACAATATTGAAAGGACAACTCTGTTGAATTTGCTTAAGGAAAACAATAAAAAAGCCTTTTATAAATATACACGGAACCCGATTATAAAAGTTTGCCGCGAAGATATGTTTAAAAAAAATGGGCTGTTTGTCACGGAATGCAGCTACCATGATGGAAAAGCGAGTATATCCTTTTCAGAAACATATGCCAAGAAAAAATATACCGACTCATTAATGGCAAAAAACGGGGTTGATGCTTTAAATCCGGTCAAGGCAAGAGCGGAATTTGAATGGATCGGCTCAAAGGGCGTACTTTATCGCAGCAACACCGAATTTGAACTTGATTACATAAACACTTCATCTGTTGTCTTTAATAATCTTCCAAAGCCTAAGGAAGCAAAAAAAATACGGATAAAGTTGTTTTTGGAGGATAAGCTCATGTGTTATGTTGAACAACCTCTTGCAGAAGTCGAATTGATCTAAATTTTATCAGCCCTAAGGAGCTATAGTCTTGACTTTTATTTTTTAGCACTTTAACTATCATAAAAAATAAGAACTCACTGGTTTAAAGGTTATAAAGCCTTAGACTAGTGGGTTATTTTTATTTCCTCTTAAGCCCCCTAAATAGTTTGACCAAAGGCAGGATTATAATTTACTTTTGCAATTAAATAAAGTGAATATAGCAAGGGATTTGATAATTGAAAGCAAACTGGATACGGAGGTTTTTTATATCAATGTACATGACTTACTTATCATTAAGGAAGTGATATGTAATAGACTAACAGAATATTCATATTTATAATAACAATGAAAGAGGTTAGTAGGATTATGATTAAAAGGCAAATAGATTTGCTAAAAAAATTAATAATGGAAGATAGTTATAAGCCTATGAAATATTATTGCAGCATGTTTGCTGTATCTGAAAAGACGATTTCTAAAGATCTGAATGAAATTGAGCAAACAATTAATCCATTAGGAATTACTATAGATAGAAAATGCGGTGTAGGCATAAAGTTATACTGCACTTCAAAACAATTGGATCAATTAAACAACATATTGAATAAAATGGAGTTTTCCAACAATGTTGATAATATAGACGAAAGAAGGACAGAGATTTTTTTAACTTTGCTGATTAATACAAACCAATTTACTACGATTCAAAAGCTTTCAGATCAATATATGGTAAGCAGAACATCCATCATCAATGACTTGAATGTTATTCAAGAAAAACTCCAAAATTACAATTTGGAACTTACAAAAACATCAAAGGGGACAAAAGTAACAGGTAGTGAAATAAATATAAGAAATGCATTGGTTTCTATAATTAAAAAAAGTGGTAAATTATATCCTGATTTTATTGAGAAATATCAGAGCTTAAGACATAAGGAATTAAAACTTGATGAAATGAACACCATGATTAGCAAGGACTCGGTTACTTTCTTTGAAAATTTATTAAATGAATTGGAAAATAAGCTAAAGGTGGTAATAAATGAGCCCTATTATACAAACCTTTTAACCCATTTAATTATTATGACAAACAGAATATTAGATGGTAATTGCATTTCTGATAATGTTGAAAGAAAAGATGATACATTAACAATAAATGAAAAAATGAAAGATTGTACCATTGATTTAATAAGAAAGATTGAAAAGAAATTCAACATCATCATAAGTGATGAAGAAGCGGTTTATGTTTATAAATATTTGACATCCATAGGATTAAAATACAACTACCCTTATTCTGAGAAAGAAAGTGATTTATTACCTGAGAATTTTACCAGGGATTTAATTGATATTTTATCGCAGATGTCAGGTGTCAATTATTCTTCGGTAGTTGGCTTGTTTGAAAAACTGATGCTTCATGTAAAACCCATGATAAACAGAACAAAATATAATATACAGATTAAAAATCCGCTTCTCAGTGAATTTTTAAGGGAATTCAAAGATAGATTTATTATGACTAAAATTGCCTGCCATCTAGTATGTAAAAATTACAAAATAGCTATGATAAATGACAGTGAAGTAGCTTATATTTTGTCTTATTTTCTTTCGGCAGATGAAAAAATCGTTAAGAATCTCAAGATAAAAACAATCGTCATTTGCCACAGCGGATATGGAACCAGCCAACTTCTTGCTACCAGATTGGAAAAGACATTTAGCAATATTGAGATAGTAGGAGTTATTACTTCAAATCGTTTGCAGGGCATTGATTTAAATAATATAGATTTAATAGTTTCAACAGTAAGCCTTGATATAAAGTATCCATATTTGGTGGCATCAGCATTTCTAAATGAAGTTGATAAGAAAAATATAAATAATTATATAGAAACTGTATTTCAGAATAGAAGAAAAGTTCTTGGACAGACAACTGCAGGGGACACTCCTGTAGAAGTCGTTAAAATTAAAGACATGAAGCAAATTAAAAAATTAATTTCCAAAGAGAACTTGATATCGTTAGGGGAAAATATTTTTATTTATATTTTATCAGGCAAAGTAAATTCAGTGACAGAGTTCATAATCCTGAAAGAGCAAAAGGAAAAATACATATTTTCCATAGCCTATTCCGATTATGCCTATTTATCCAGAGCTGTAAGAAAGATAACTGAAGTGCTGAAACGTTGTGAGGAATAATATGAAATATGATTTGGTTTATAAAGATAACATTATGTTATGTATAAAACAGCATTCTAAAAAAGAAATAATCACTATGCTATCAGGCTTACTTAAAGAATCAAAAATTGTTACCAACAGCGAAAAATTTATTGATGCTGTTTATGATAGGGAAAACAGAGGATCAACTTATTGCGGAGACTATTTAGCATTGCCCCATGGTTGCTCTGATTGTGTAACAAAGCCTTCTATTGCTATTGCAAAAATGAAATATAGAGTGCCTTGGGATGAAAATGGTAATTTAGTTAAACTGGTTATTATGTTAACTATTCCGAAGGCCTCAAAGATGGAAGAAGAGTCGGAGGCGTTAAAAATGGTGGCATCTTCTCTTGGAGACAGGAAATTTATTAAACAATTGTTAGATGCGGATACAAAAGAAGCTTTGATTGAGCTTATAAATAACTGCTTAAATGATAATATGAGGAGTTGAAAACGAGATGAATGGGGGAAAAGTAAATTTATTTAAGAGAGGAATTGCCGCAGTTCTTGATATTTATATATCGTCGGTTTTAGCAAATATACCGGTGCTACTTATTTATAGCATAAAAACCGGAGAGACACAGCTGCCGAGAGATTTATCTTCCCTGCCGGCTTTAAGTGGAAGCCTTATCTGCCTCATGGAAATAATAATGATTTTAGTTTATTACATCATATTACCTGTATATAAATTTAATGGACAAACTTTAATGAAAAAATTATTTGGTTTTAAAGTTGTAAAGACAGACGGCAGTAATGTGGATTTGAGCACATTGTTAAAAAGAGAATTACTTGGCTCTATGATTGTGGAGGGCGGCTTTGTAATGAGCGGCGGGTATTTCAGAGAGTTTATCCTGATAATAACCGGATTGGATTTCTTGTATAAAATACTTGTTCATATTTCTTATGCATTATCGATTTTATCTGTGATTTTTATGATTTTCTTAAAAGATAATAGAGCTTTGCATGATTTTATTGCCAATACTAAAGTGGTAACAGTGAGTAAATAGTATATAAATATAATTTATATAAATTCAACAAATAGAGGTGAAGAGGGTATGAAGAAAATATATCTGTTTTGTGATAATGGAATGAGTACGAGCATGCTTGCAAGAAATATGCAGGACATTGGGGACGAGCATAAACTTCCATTGGAAATAAGAGCTTATCCAATTAGAAATTTAGAGAGGATTATGGAAGAAAAGCATCCCGACTGTATACTTTTAGGCCCACAAGTAAGGCACTTGCTTGAGGGTACAAAGGAAAAAGTGAAAAAGTATAAAGTACCGGTAGGTGTTATCGATTCTGTGGATTATGGGGTGATGGATGGAGAAAAGGTGCTGAAAAAAACCTTATTGCTTATGAAAAAGTATAAAGAACAGGAGGGTAAAAATGTTTGACAAATTAGAAAAAATTTTAATGCCTGCAGCAGATAAGATGGGCAAAAATAAAGTTCTAATTTCTATACGTGATGGCTTCTTGGTTTCCGTACCGCTTATTATAGTAGGTTCCATATTCCTTCTGATAGCAAACTTTCCTATTCCAGGATGGTCTGAGTTCTGGGCAAGGATCTTTGGAGAAGGATGGGAAAATTATCTGGGCAGTGTATCTACTGCAACTTTTGATATAATATCCTTACTCACTGTTGTTGGTATAGGATATTCTTATGCTAAAGAAATAGGAGCCGATAAAATACAAGGCGCAATTGTTTCTTTTGTAGCTTTTATGATACTGATGCCTACAACCATACAATATAAAGGGGCAGAAGGGCCAGCACATTTGAGTGCTATTAGTTTCCATTATACTGGAACTAATGGTATTTTTTTAGCAATGCTTGTATCAATTTTTTCTGTAAAGATATTTCATTGGGTATATAAGAAAGATTGGACTATAAAGTTGCCTAAAGGAGTACCGCCTTCAGTTTTTAATTCATTCGCTGCTTTAATACCAAGCGCCATTGTAATGCTTATATTTTTCATTATAAGAATATTATTTGAATTTACTCCTTATGAAAATGCATTTGATTTTGTGTACAAGGTATTGCAAGCACCTCTTATGGCTGTTGGCGATAGCTTGGGTGCAGAAATCATTTATGTATTGCTTTCATCAGTCTTTTGGTTCTTTGGAATCAATGGACCATCAGTTACAAATACAGTTTACTCACCAATGCATATGTCACTGTCCGTTGAAAATGTTAAAGCATTCCAGCAAGGTTTGTCATTGCCTCACATATATACACAGCAATTTGTAGATATGTTTGAGACATTTGGAGGTGGAGGAAGTACTCTTTCCCTGGTTATACTTATGGTGACAGTCTGCAAGTCACAGAGGATTAAACAATTGGGGAAATTATCTCTTGTTCCCGGCATATTTGGCATCAATGAACCAATTATTTTCGGGCTGCCAATTGTGCTTAACCCAATAATGATAATACCTTTTATAGGAGTTCCACTGATGAATACTATTTTATCCTCAATTGCCTTTAAAACTGGATTTTTACCTTATACTAACGGAGTAAATCTGCCTTGGACGACACCCATAGGTTTTTCAGGGTTTCTTGTAACCGGAAGTATTAAAGCATCTATATTTCAGCTTATATTGCTTGCATTAGGATGTTTAGTATATTATCCATTTATAAAGACATTGGATAAGAATTATTTAAAAGACGAATCATCTGAGAATACTAAAGATGAATCAGAAGACATTTCATTTGATGATATTTCCATAGATGATCTATAGGAGGAAACAAACATGAAAGTACTTATGGTATTTGATCAGATACAGGCCGGCATGGGAGGAAAGGAAAGGGCCGGGGCCGAACTTCCTCTAGGCGGTAAAAGAGGACCTATAGGGGCGGTTCCCATGCTCGAACCGCATTTAAAGAAATTGGATGAGGAAGTGATTGCCTGCTTATATTGCGGTGATGGATATTTTAAAGAACATGAAGAAGAAGTCGTTAAAAAAATGGCGGCAATGGCTAAAAAGTTGAGGCCTGATGTAGTCATCTGCGGTCCCGCATATAATTATAAAGGCTTTGCTCGTATGTGTGCACTTGTTGCATATGAAATCAATAAAAAAACAGATATTCCAGCTATTGCTGCAATGTCTGAAGAAAATGTGGATACTATCTCAAAATATAAGAACTCAGTAAATATTGTGAAAATGCCTAAAAAAGGTGGGACCGGACTTAACGAGTCCCTATATAAAATTTGCTTGCTGGCAAAAAAAGTTGCAGACAAAGAAGACATAACTGAGTTGAAAAAGGAAATATGTTATTAGGAGTGTGTAAGGCAATCTTAAATAGATTGCCTTACACATTGCTTTAACCATGGAGGTATATAATGGAGAAAATTTTAAATGATAAGGTGGATGAACATTCTGAAGATCTATTAAAGTCTATCAGAACGATTGTAAATATACCGAGCATTAAAAAAAATGCTGAACCTGATGCACCATTTGGTTCAGATATAAAAAATGCTTTGGTAAAAACTTTACAAATAGCTGAAAATTTAGGATTTAGGACTGTGAACTTAGATAATCATATTGGATATGCGCAGTACGGTGATGGAGAAGGCTATATAGGAGTTTTAGGACACTTGGATGTGGTTAAGGAAGGAGAAGGCTGGAAATTCCCGCCATTTAGCGGCCATATCGAAAATGGAAAGATGTACGGAAGGGGTGTACTTGACAACAAAGGTCCTATTATTTCAGCGCTTTATGGGCTATATGCAATTAAAGAAGCTGACCTTAAAATCAAAAAACCAATCAGGATAATATTTGGTACCGATGAAGAGAGTGGCTTTAGCGATATTCCATATTATTTGAAAAGAGAAAAACCGCCGGTAATGGGATTTACTCCTGATTGCAAATACCCTGTAGTATATGCGGAAAGAGGCAGGGCAAATATCCAATTTCAAGTAACTTATGATAAGATAAATTATGAAAAAAGAGCTGAAGAGTTTTTCAATTTTTTAAATAGTTATATTCTTTCCAGCAAAAATACAGGTGATAGGTTAGGGATCAATTTTAGCGATAAAGAATTTGGAACCATGGAAATGAGAAATTACAGTATAGGCAAAGAAGACAATAAATTGGTATTTAATCTTAGTCTAAGCTATCCGTCTATTGTTACTATAGATGAAATATTAAAAATAATAGAGCCAAAGTTAACCGGCAATATAAAATTAAAACTAGCTCTTAATTATAATCCGGTTAGATTTGATAAAGACAGTTTCATGGTAAGAATGATGCAAAAAGCTTATGAGGAGGTCACAAATCTGGACGGCACTCCTGTTACTACGACCGGAGGCACTTATGCAAAAGTAATGCCTAATATTGTTCCTTTTGGACCTTCTTTTCCAGGCCAGAAAGGGATTTCCCATAATCCTAATGAATATATGGATATAAAAGACATCATTTTAAATGCCAAGATATTTGCCCAGGCTATATACAATCTTGCAAAATAAAAATAGATAGAAGGGGATAAAAATGGGGTGGACAATTATAGGAACATGGAGAATGGCTCTGGAGGGAATTGAAAAATCCAGTGAATTATTGAAAAATGGAAGAAATTCTAAAGACGCAGTGGAAACGGCTATAAAAATGGTAGAGGATTTCCCCTATTATAAATCAGTAGGTTATGGGGGCCTTCCAAATGAAGAAGGAGAGGTAGAACTAGATGCCGGTTTTATGGATGGAGATGATTTATCTATAGGAGCTGTTGCAGGGATTAAAGATTTCAAAAATCCAATCAGTATAGCAAGAAAATTAAGCGAAGAGTATACCAATTGCTGTTTAGAGGGAGTTGGAGCAGAGGAATATGCCTCCAAGAACGGTTTTGAAAGAAAGAATATGCTCACAGAGAGGGCTACCATATATTATAAAAATAGATTAAAGGAAAATGCCCATAAAGAGCTAAATCCATATAAGGGACATGATACCGTTGGCATTGTGGCATTAGATTCAAATCATTCCATTTCCTGCGGTACATCAACCAGCGGCCTATTTATGAAAAAAAGGGGAAGAGTGGGTGACTCTCCAATGCCTGGCTGCGGTTATTATGCTGATAGTGAAGCAGGAGGAGCGGCAGCTACGGGCCTTGGAGAAGATATAATGAAGGGGTGTATATCATATGAAACTGTAAGACTTATGAAGGAAGGATATACTCCTCAGGAAGCTGCTGATAAATCTGTAATTGCTTTAAATGATTCCCTGAAAAAAAGAAGAAAAAAAGCCGGGGATATTTCTGTGATTTGTATAAATAATAAAGGTGAGTTTGGCGTAGCTACAAACATTGAAGAGTTTTCATTTGTAGTGGCTGGTGAAAGCTGCCCTCCTACAGTTTATGTATGCCATATGGAGAACGGTAAAACAAAATATCAACCTGCCACAGAGAAGTGGATGAAAAAATATATGGACGAGAGGACAGCCCCTTTAAAATTAGAATAGTAAAATATAGAGAAGTGTTAGCTGCCCCACACTTATGGTGATGGGTATCGTATCATTTTCAGGTGATAAAGACTTTACGTGAGACATAGGGAAGCCTATGTCTCCAAATGTTGGATAGAACCTGTAATCAAAAAAATGAAGAAGGAAGGACATATATTGGAAGGAATGGAGTTATTAAATTTCCAGATTATAAGCAACTCTGGGGATGCAAAATCATATTTATTTGAGGCTTTAAAGGATGCAAGAGAAGAAAATTTTAAAGATGCGGAAGAGTGTATCAAGAAAGCAGAGAAGAGCCTTGAAAAGGCTCATGAATTTCATTCTAAAATATTGACGCAAGAAGCTCAAAACGAGTCAATCAAAATATCGCTTTTATTAGTACATGCTGAGGATCAGCTTGCTTGTACGGGGATGCTGCTTGATATTACTAAAGAGATGCTGCTGGTGAATAAAAAGTATTCGGGCATTCCGAAAAAATGATTATTTGGAGTGAGGAATGATGAAGAGGATAGTGGAAATATGCTGTGGCAGTTTGGAGGATGCTGTAATTGCACAAAGGGCAGGAGCAGATCGTATAGAGCTTAACAATGCAGTATTCTTAGGAGGATTAACACCATCATTGGGAACAATCAAATTGGTAACAGAAAATGTAAACATTCCTGTTGTTGTTATGATAAGACCTCGCGCAGGCGGATTTTGTTATAACGATTATGAATATGATACTATGCTGTCTGACATAGAATCTATATTGAATTATGATATTGAAGGTATTGCATTTGGATGCCTCGATGAAAAGATGGATATTGATAAATGTAAGAACAAAAAAATAATAGATATGGCTCATAAACATAAAAAGGATGCAATATTTCATAGAGCATTTGACTGTGTTAAGGATCCATATTCATCTATGGAGCAATTAATTGATTTGGGCGTGGATAGGGTTTTGACAAGTGGCTTAAAAGAAAAGGCAGTGGATGGAGCAGATCTATTGGCAAAGCTTCAGAGCAAATATGGAGATAAGATACAGATATTGGCTGGCAGTGGGATTAATGCAACAAATTGTTCTTATTTGGTAAACAAAACTGGTATACTTCAATATCATAGTTCATGCAGGGCATGGAGGAAGGATCCAACTACAATTAGCAATGTATCTTATTCATATGGTGCTCATCCATATGAGGGGGATTACGATTTAGTAAGCTACAAGAAAGCAGTTGAGTTTGTAAGTGCATTAAAAGGTAACATCGAAGACTTATACAAATAGTTTCGGAAGTTAAATGTGAGGGATGCAATAATATATTATATAGATCCGGCTCCTGAAAAACCTGGTAAAGTGATAGGATCAGCTTTTCTCTGACTTGCCACATGCCATATGACTGGCACTAAAAAATAAACAAAGACCTTTGATGTTACTTAAAGGTCTTTGTTGCTAAATGAAATGTTACTTATTTTGTTTTTCAAACAAGCTGTTTATTTCGTTTTCAAATCCATATTTTCGTAAAAATTCTATTATTGCCACTTCGAATATTTCTCTTTGGCTTATGTTTTTTTCAATGCTGAATTCTTTTACAAGCTCAGCTAAAGGATAGGACATGCAGATGGATTTAGTTATGGTAACTCCGCCTACTATATATCTGGGTATTGTATTTGAGGAATTAATTGATAACCTTTCTGCTATTTTATCGTAGTTTTTTTCTATCATTTCAAGCATTGGTATTAACTTTACAAACCTTTCAAACTGTCCAAACACGTCTAAATTTTCATTTTTATCAGTCATGTCTTTTTTATCAGTGATATTAGTGTTTTCTGATAATTTAGGTTCTTCTTTAACTAATCCTTTTTCAAGGGTATAATTCTTTTTTTCTGATGACCAAATATAGCCCTTTGATTTCATGTACATTGCCATTGCCCGGTGATCTTTCATTCCTACCTTTTTAGCAACTTCCATAGGCTCAAGGCCTGAATTAAACAGGGTAATTATTCTTTGAACCTTAGTTGTAGGAGTTTCATCTTCAACAGTTATTTTTAAATCGTCAGTATTTTTTTTAACATAAATTTGCCTCTCGCTATTCCAAACATAGCCCCTTCGCCTCATGTACATATCAAGAGTGCGATAGCTTTTATGATTAAGCTCTGAAGCTATTTCATCACGAGTTTTTCCGCATAGCAGACTTTTTAAAATAAACTTATCATCATAGTCAACTTTTTCTGTAGCTTCACAGGATGAGCAAGCTTCATCATAAGCTTCCTGAGGAAAACCCTCATCATTTGTAGTATTATCCATAGGTATCACCTCGTAAAATTAAGTTTACAGTAAATTAACTGAGTTATTTAAGTCTTCCATATTAGCATGAGTATATATTGATGTTACTTTTAAATTAGAATGCCCTAATAGCTTTTGGACATAAACAAGATTTACACCATGTTTAATTAAACTTGAAGCAAAGCTATGCCTAAGTATGTGGGCTGAAACGTGCTTTTTCCAGCCTAAACCTTTAGCTGTATCATCAAGCACACGGTTTACATAGGGAGCGCTTAATCGCCCTGTTTTTCTTGTTGCAAAAAAATAATCGCTGTTTACATCAGGTCTTTCATTTAATAAATATTCTTTTAAAAGCGGAGCTAAGCGTTTGCTTATAGGTATATCCCTATCCTTGCTTCCTTTCCCATTAATAATATGTATTATGTTATTGTCTAAGTCTACATTATCTAGTTTTAAATTTAAACATTCACTTATACGCATTCCTGTATAAAAGAGAGTTTGAACTACAAGTTTTATAAGGGGATGTTCAATGGCATCTATAAGCTCAGAAACTTCATCTGAGGAAAGATATGTACGTTCTTTTCTTTGAACTTTAATAGGCTCTATAGCTACAGTTACATTTGAGTTACATAATTTATTTTTATACGAAAAGTTCCAAAAAGAACGAAGAGTATAAAGATTTCTACTCCTTGTTGAAGCTTGAAGATTTTTATTTTTCAAATAAAAAAGATAATCTTCTATGTCCATTGGTTGAATCTCATCTAAGTATGCAGGACCATTGTATTTGTTTTCCATGAAGCTTTCAAAGCTTGACAAATCTGAAGAATATGAGCATATAGTTTCTTGACTTTTATTTGTAATTGTAAGATAACGTTTAAATTCTTCAATTGCATCATGAAGCAGCATAAATATTACTTCTTTCTTATTTTATTTATTTTATGCAGAACTAAATGCAAATATTTAGTTACATTGGGTTAAATTTAATAAATATTTTAATTAATGTATAAATATATACAATGTTACCAAAATTGACATACTTTTCACTTATTATAGTAATATTATTATTTGCTTTTGTCAAACAAGGTGATAAGTGGATGGGGCTTATTATAGTATTTGTAGTTTTATGAAAAATATAGCCTTGGAATACCGCATAACTGGTACTTGACTTTTATTCCATAATATGTATATAATATGCTCAACGAACAAGCGTTCGTTGAGCATATTAGGAGGTGGTTTTATGTTCGTTATGTGAAATAGAGAGGGCATCATGAAAAATTATTTTCTACAAGCTGTAAAAATGCATATAACTTTTCAACTATTTAACAACTTATATAGCAAAAGGTAATATTATTATCAATTATACAAGGGGGAGGAAAATGGGTTGTAAAGAAATTAAAGCTGAGGAAGTTAAAGCATTTGAGCCGCTTATAAAAAAGTGCATTAAAGTTTATTTGTGGGATATGCAGTATTATGATGATGCTATGCAGGAGGGGTATATTGCAATAATTAAGTGCATGAAAAACTATGATGAAAGTTTTGGGGTAAGGTTTGAATGTTATGTAAAAAGAGCAGTTATATATTCTATAAGGGATTTTTCTTTAAAGATAAACATGAAGGATATGAGCCTCGATGAAGAAAGTGATGAGGGAGGGCGCATATTGGATTTTATTGAAAGCAAGGAAAATGTTGAGGAGGACTGGTTAAAATCTCTTCAAATTAAGGAACTTAAAGAAGCCATTGAAAAGCTTTCTCTAAAGCAAAAGGAGATAATTTACGAGCATTATTTTAATGGAAAATCCTTAAAGAAAATTAGTTGTGATAAAAGAAGGCATTACATGGGAATCGTCGCGCTGAAAAAGAGGGCTATTTTAAATTTAAAAGAGGAGTTAACTAAGAAATGATTGCAAAAGACCATTATTAAGAAAGTCTGTGCTAAAATAAAATATTTTCAGCATGGGCTTTCTTTTTTATAATCATTTTTAAGTATCAGTTTTGTAACACTTATGAAATATTAACCAAATTATTTATTATTGTGATAAAATATGGTTATACGGTTATATGATGGATTTAGTGAAGGAGGATTAAAATGGGTAAGAAGATAACAGCGTCTTTAATGGTACTTTTAATGCTTTCAGCTAACCTATTTGGTATTAAGGTGAAAGCTGCGGAGGAGGAGGTACTGCCGAAGGTTGAATTTGTAGGTGTTAGTGCTCCAATAGTAATTGGAAGCAAGGCTAATTTTGTTGTATTAACAAAATATCCAGGAAAGGTCCAGTACAAAGTTTTTGTCCATGAACCGGGGACAAGCAGAAAGATATGGAAAGAGGTTACTGATGAGGATTTTAGTAAGCCTATAGATGCCGGTAAGCCCTATGTTTTCCCTTCTTATGATTTAGACAAGGAAGGGGAATATGATTTTGCCATAAGGGTAAAAAGAGCAGGGGTTACAGGCAAGCATTTCAATATGTATGGAGATTATGATGATGCTTATGCTTTTACAGTCAAAACTGTAAGAAGTGCAGATGTTAAACCAGCTGATATAGACGTAGCGGATGATACTTATTTTACAGGAGAAAAAATCAACATAAATGGATTTAAAGGTGCAAAGGATCTGGAATATAAGCTGCATACATATAATTTAGATGAGGGATGGAAAAAGGATATAAACGAGGAATACAAAACTCAAATTGAAAAGACTTTTGATAAGCCGGGAGTTTATGTTTTAGATTTATGGGGAAGAAATGGAAAAAGCAAAAATAACTATGATGCCTTTGCAGTTAAGACAGTAAACATACTTGAAAGAGGGCCAATTGAAGTAAAAATTGAAGATTTAAATGAAGTTAGAATAAACTTTAATAAGAGGGTTTCAAAAGCAGATTCAGATAATTTTTATATTGATGATAAGCCTCTTGATGAAAATGATTCTGTAAAGCTTATGGGAAATGGAACCTACGCAATAATTAAAAGGGATGTGCCATTTGAGCAAAACCAAAATGTAAAGGTTACTTTAAAAAATCTTAAAGAATCAGATGGAAAAGCTATTAAAGATCAAAGCTTTAATGTAAAGGTTTCTGATACTAAGATACCAAAGGTAAGTATAGATAGTCTTAAGGAAGTAAATATAGAGTTTGGTAAGAAGGTTTCTTCAATTTCAGCAGATAATTTTTTAATTGATGGGAAAAAGCTTAGTGATAATGATGCTGTAATTTTAAGTGATGATTTAAAAACGGCTTATATATTAAAGGAAGATTTATTTTTACAAAAGCAAAAAGTAAATGTTAAGGTTAAAGATATTAAATACGAGGATGAGACTACCCTTTCTTCCTTTGATTATGATTTAACTGCCTCTGATGATAAGGCACCATCTGTTTTAAGGGTTGAGCAGACAGGCCTTAAACAAATGAAGGTTATATTTGATGAAGCTATTTTAAGCTTTACAGCAGATTATATAAAAATAGATAATAATATTTTTAATGTAAATTATGATTCAATAAATATAAATGGAAGAAGCGTATCTTTTAATCTTGATAAAATTATTCCAGCAGGCAGCCATAAGCTTAAAATAGGCGGAGCTTGTGATTATGCAGGAAAAACATCACTTGAAAGCGAGTTTATGTTTGATGGAATAAGGGATGATAAGGTTCCACAAATTGCAAAAGTTGAAAAAGCAACACAAAACAAAGTTATACTTGAGTTTACAAAGGATATTAATTTAAATGTAACGGATCCATCGAAGTATTATCATTCAGACAATAAAAAGGCAAAAAGAGTAGAAACAGATGGCAAAAAGCTTATAATAACCTTTGATGATTTAAATAAGATGCCTGAGGGAGTGGCTTATATATATATTCCGGAAAATGCAGTTGTAGATAGCTGGAAAAATTATAGCGAGGCTGTAAATGGAAGGAAAATAATGGTTGAAGCTGATAATGACAAGCCGGAGGTAAAAAGTGTAAAGGCATCAAAGGGAAGCGAAATTGAAGTCTTATTTTCTGAGGAAATTGCTGAAGGCGGTATTTTCAGAATTTACGATAAGGACAGCAAAGAAATTTCAAACAATTCCTTTGGTGTAAACTATGCTGCGCCTGATAAGGTAAAACTCACTTTTACTAAGCCATTAGAAGCAGGAAATTATACTCTTTCTATTGAAGGAATAAAGGATATCGCAGGGAATGAGATGGAAAGGGATGTAGAAGATGCTGCTATCCCTGATACAGTTCCACCTACAATAGATACAAATGGTAAGCTTTATTCTGATAAAAATATTGTTAGGATTTTCTTTAGTAAGCCAATGGATTTTAAGGATATATCAGACCCTTCAAATTACCAGCTTAATAATGTTTATTTGTCAAAAATGAATGGAGTATTTATAAATCCGGAAAACGACTATAGATCTGTTGCAATTTATTTTAAAAATGGAGGCAAAATTACTTCAAAGGATAAAATAGTTGTTGGAAAGCTTAAAGATGCTTCAGGAAATTATACAGATGAAATGTCTACTGAAGTAAGCCTTGAGGATCAAAATGCTGTTGGAATTAAAATTGAAAATGTAAAAATAATAGATAAAAATACTTTAGCAGTGAATTTAAATGACAGTATTTCTGTTTTTGAGCCTGAGGATTTTGATTTTTACATTAATGGTATAAGAACTACTCCCGATTCTTTTGAAAAAGAAATTACAGGTGGAAAATCAAAACTGATATTTAAATTTAAATATTCATTAAATGATATAAGTAAAATGCAGGTTAAAACTGTATCCTATCCAAAAACTGCTAATGAATATGGGGTAAAGCTAAAAGGCAATCAGACAATACAAGGGGATAAAATATCTGACTGTATTCCGCCAGATATAGAATCCATTACATTTTCCTCTGATAGAAAGCAGTTATATATTAGATTTACTAAAAATGTAAAGGGAGATTCCATGTATAGATATTCCTTTACAGTATCCAATAATAGCGTGGAAAAATATGAAGTTGTAAGCAACAATCAAATTAAAATAAGCCTTTCAGAGGCAGCAGCTTATGGCTCAAAGATTAGTGTTTCTATAAGAAATGTAGAGGATGAAACAGGAAACATAGCAGAGCTTATTACAAGAACTGTAGATGTAAAATAAAATGTCTGTCAAAAGAGCCAATCGCATGGCGCCCATGGTGCCTGCCTGAAGTGCCTGAAGTGCCAGGCACATGGCATGTGGCAAGTTTAATAAAATAAAAAGAATAAAAAGGGACATTTAATTACTTTTCCGTTAAATGGAATAAGAATTAAATGTCCCTTTTATTTTATTCAATTAAATTAAGCTGCATAAATTGTAAAGATTTTTAAAATTGCATAAACTAATGTAATGTGATATTATACAATATGATCCTACCCCATAATTCTACTCCAAAATGTTTACTTAATAATGAAATTAAACTTGTTATTGTCCTTTTCATATTACTATCAAATAAGTATGTGTAAACAAAAGGATTTCAGTAATGTCGGTATTTTATCAGTTCAATGGAATGGTTTTACAAAAATAGTTTGTTATACTAAAGGCAAGTATTTTATTTTAATATGGTTGTCTGATTCCTTTTATGCTATAATTTATTTGTTGCGGCAAAAATGTGTAATTTTAAAGTTTCTAATAGGAATTTATTAGTAATTATGATTACAGTGACTTTTAAAAATAATTATTTCAGGTGATTAAAATGAATACAATTGATAAGGACAGTAGGATACCATTATATGCTCAGCTTATGGACATTATTGTAGAAAATATTGAAAATGGAACATTGAAGGAAAATGAAAAAATACCTTCAGAAAGGGAGCTTTGTGGTATTTATAGTATTAGTCGTGCTACTGTAAGGCAGGCGATTCAGGAATTAGAGAATGAAGGGTATATTTACAAATTGCATGGTAAAGGAACCTTTGTATCTTATAGAAAATTTAAACAAGATTTACTTAAATTTTATAGCTTTACTGATGAGATGAGGCGTCAGGGTAAGATTCCAGTTTCAAAAGTACTTGATTTTGAAATTTTAGGCTGCAATTTGGAATTAGCTAGTAAAATGAGAATTAAGGAGGGAGATATAGTTTATAAAATTACAAGGCTTAGACTTGCTGACAATGATCCAATGATGGTTGAAACAAGTTATGTTCCATATGATAGGTTTCCTGGCATAACTAAAATGGACCTAGAGAATGAAGCGATGTATGATATATTTGCTAAAAGGTTCAATGCTCATATTGGAAGAGCTGAAGAGACTTTTCAGCCCGTCTTAACAACGGAAAAAGAGGAAAAGCTGCTCAACTTGAAAAGGGGAATCCCAAGTTTAAAAATAGAAAGAATAACTTTTGAAAACGAACAGATCATTGAGTATACAATAACTATTGCAAGAGGCGACAGGTTTAAATATCATGTTTATTTAAATAGGTGACTTTTTAGTTTTAAACTATGTGGTAAGGACAACATGACAATATTTTCAAATAAGGGATTTATAAACCAACCTTAAAATTTGCACACTGCAGATTGAAATTTATAGTTTAACATAAAAAACACCATACTGTTATATGGATATTACATTATTAAATTAAGGGTGATCATATGAAAAAAAATTATTTTATATTTGATGTAGATGGAACACTAGTGGATACAAAATTTCAAAACATAGAGTCATTTAAGAAAGTAATGGCAAAGAATACAAAAGTAGAAGTAGGGGAGGATGCCCTTAGAATGGCATCAGGTCTTCCAGGTAAGGAAACATTGAGAAGACTGAATATAGAAAATGTAGATAAAGTATATGAGGATTGGGCAGATGAGATGGCTAAATTGGATTATACAGTAAAATTGTATGATGGAGTGGTGGAGCTGCTTTCATTTTTAAAGAAGAAAAGTTATAAGCTTGGCATCGTTACTTCCAGGACAGAAAGTGAAATAAAAGTGGATAAGGTTTTAATGAGCATAATTGATTATTTTGATACGGTTGTAGAAGTTTCTGATGGACTCAAATCAAAGCCTAATCCCGACCAGCTTTTAAAAGCAATAAAGTGTTTGAACGCAGATAAGGAAAGTGCTTTATATATAGGGGACACTTTGTATGATTATCAATGTGCCAAAAATGCAGGGGTAGACTTTCGACTTGCATGCTGGGGTTATAAAGACGATGAAAAAGAAGCATTATTATCGGGACTGCCAAATCTAAAAAGCTATAACAGCCCCTATGAAGCAATAGAAGAATTCCAAAATCAAAGGTAAAAATATTTATCCAATATATGCTACCTCAATAAGTTGTCAAAATATATTGACAAGTCGATAAAGAGGCTCTATAATTTTAAATGAACTGGTACGTACAACATAACAAGTTATTTAATTAATTTTACTGATTTCTGTACAGAATAACAAAATATCATTAAGTAAATGGAGGAAAATATGGACAGGATATTCAATATTTCAGTTGATGATTTAAAAAGCAGGAATGGTTATATTACAGCTTCGGAAATAGTAAGACAATATAGACTTTGGAAAGAGACTTTACAAATAATTAAAGATAATAAGGAAAAAATATCAAGTTATTTAAATGCCAAATTATCAGATAAAAATACAAGGATAATTTTATCCGGTGCTGGTACTTCAGCATATGTAGGAGATGTTGCTGCTCCATATTTAACAAGGCTTTTAGGAAGAAGAGTTGAATCAGTGGCTACGACTGATATTGTAAGTTGCCCTGAAGATTATCTTGAAAAAGATACACCAACAATCATGATTTCATTTGCCAGGTCTGGTGACAGCCCTGAGAGTGTGGGAGCATATGATTTGGCGGATAATTTAATAGATAGTATAGCACAGGTAGTTATAACCTGTAACAAGAAGGGATCTCTTGCAAAGAGAGCTGCTGAAAACAGCAACAATTTAGTCCTTTTTATGCCTGAAGAATCAAATGATAAAGGTTTTGCAATGACAAGCAGTTTTACATGTATGCTTTTAAGCGTGTTATTAATGTTTGATATAGAAAATCTGGACAAGTACAATGGTATAGTAGATAGGCTTTCCAAAAATGGAGAGAGAATAATAAGCGAAGAACCTGCAGAGATTTTAAAGCTTGTTAAACTTGGCTATTCAAGAGTTATTTACCTTGGTTCATCATCACTAAAAGGTCTCTCAAGAGAGGCTGCGCTTAAAGGACTTGAGCTTACAAGAGGTAAAATAACTACAAGCTCTGAATCAGTAATGGGTTTCAGACATGGTCCTAAATCTCTAATAAACGATACAACCCTTGTGTTTATATTCCTTTCAAATGATAAATATACTAGGGAGTATGATTATGATTTGTTAAAGGAAATTTACAATGACAAAGGTGGGAAAAAGGTTATAGCGATAAGCTCATATAAAGATGAAGCTGCTGAAAAAATATCTGATAAGCTATTTGTTACAGATATAACAGATGCTAGTGGAAGCAAAAATGTTGAAGATGCATTTATATCATTAAATTTCATATTATATGCTCAAATATTTGCATTCCTCTATTCTATGGAATTAGGGATTGAACCAGATAATCCATGCCCTAGTGGAACAGTAAACAGGGTGGTGAAGGGCGTAACAATCCATAAATATATTAAATAATATGAGTTCAGCATATGAAAAATATTTTAGATTTTCATATTTGCTTGAGCTTTCATTTCAAACCATGATGAACAGATTAAAAAAAAGATGTATAGTAAATTAAAAAAAGATGTATAGTAAATTTAAAATAAAGGAGTGATAGATAATGTCAGCACCAAATATTTTATTAGTGAGAATAGACAATAGACTAGTACATGGTCAAGTAGGAGTAACGTGGACAACGTCACTTGGAGCAAATCTTCTGCTTGTAGCTGATGACCAAGCAGCAAATGATAAAATGCAGCAGGAACTTATGTCTCTCACGGCTAAATCATCAGGAGTTGGAATCAGATTTTTTACTGTACAACATACCATTGACATTATTAGCAAGGCAGCTCCACGGCAAAAAATATTTATAATATGCAGGACACCAAAAGAAGTAAGAAGGCTAGTAGAAGGTGGAGTACCAATAAAGGATGTAAACGTAGGGAATATGCATTTTTCACAAGGTAAACAGCAATTGAGCAAAAAGGTATATGTAGATGAAAATGAGCTAAATGATCTAAAGTTTCTTGAATCAAAGGGAATAAATGTATTTATACAAGACGTTCCTGGGGATATAAAACAAAGTATAAATTAAACAAGGAGGTTTTACCATGCAGGTAATAACATTAGGCCAGGCGATAGCCTTAACAGTACTTGCAATAATTACAGGCATTGATTTTTGGCTTGAAGCTTTATTCATTTTCAGACCACTTATTGTTTGCACTTTAACTGGTCTTATTCTAGGGAATCTCCCATTAGGATTGGTAGCAGGCGGATTGACAGAGTTAGCATTTGCAGGATTGACGCCAGCCGGAGGGACTCAGCCACCTAACCCAATAATGGCGGGAATTATGACAGTTGTTATTGCTTATACAACGGGCACAGATCCAAAAACTTCAATTGGATTAGCTTTACCATTTTCCATTCTCATGCAATATATAATTCTAATATTTTATTCAATTTTCTCCGTATTTATGGGTAAAGCTGATAAAGCTGCAAAAGAAGCAGATACAAAGACGATTGTAAAAATAAACATCTTATTAACGGCAATTGTATCTTTAACATATGGAGTAATTACATTTTTAAGTGTATATGCTGCACAAGATGCTATGAGAGCATTAGTAAGCTCAATGCCAGCTTGGCTTATACATGGCCTTGAAATAGCAGGTGGCATGCTGCCGGCAGTTGGCTTTGCAATGTTATTAAAGGTTATGCTTAAACCTAAATATGTACCTTACTTGATAATTGGATTCCTTGTACCTACATTTAAATCATTAACAAATATGTTACCTGTTGCTGTAATAGGTGTAGTATTAGCTATGATTGGGTATTACAGGGATAAGGATCAAGCGGAAATGATTAAGGAGATGGCTCCAAGTATTACGTCCGGGGGTGATGATGATGAAGGAATCTAATAATAAAGAAAATAAAGTAATTAATGAAGAAAATAAAGCAGTTAATGAAGAAAATAAGGCAATGACAGAAAAAGAAGATAAGGTACTTACAAGTCGTGATATTACGAAGTTAGGCTTTCGATCTTCATTTCTTCAGGCAAGTTTTAACTATGAAAGAATGCAAGGTGGTGGATTTTTAGTTTCTCAGCTGCCATGCTTGAAGAAAATATATAAGGATGATAAAAAAGGTCTCTCTGAGGCAATGACGGATAATCTTGAATTTATGAATACTCATCCAAATTTGGCTGGATTCTTAGAAGGAATTCTTGTTTCTCTTGAGGAAAAGAAAGCAGATAGAAATGTTATAAGGGGAATCAAAGATGGGCTCTTTGGACCACTAGCAGGCATAGGCGATGCATTTTTCTGGTTTACATTGCTTCCAATAATGGCTGGAATATGTTCGTCCCTTGCAATGGAAGGGAGTGTAACGGGACCTATTATATTCTTCCTGGTTTATTTTGCAATATGGCTTTCACGTGTACCTATGACACATTTAGGGTACAATCTTGGAACTAATGCCGTAGAAAAACTTAGGGAGAATACTGAAACTATATCAAAGGCTGCTACAATACTTGGAGTTACAGTTGTTGGAGGGCTTGTAGCATCATATGTATCTATAAACCTATTACCTAAAATCGTAATCAATGCACAAAAGACAGTATCAATACAAACAGATTTTATAGACAAGATATTCCCGAATCTTTTGCCTGCAGCTTATGTTTGGCTGATGTATTATTTATTAAAAAACAAAAAGTTGAGCCCAATTGTACTAATTTGCATAACCTTTGCAATTGCAATTGGAGGTTCATTAATTGGATTGCTGTAATATGAGAAAGATAATAATCACTGGACATGGAAGATATGCATCAGGCATAGGGAGTGCAATTGAAACGATTGCGGGTAAGAATGACAACATATACTATGTTGACTTTACTGAGGATGATACAGATATTACATTAAAAGAGAAGTTCAATTCGATTATTAAAGAAAACCATGATGGAGAAATACTTTTTGTTTGCGACATTCTTGGAGGAACTCCATTCAAGGTAGCAGCAGAAATAGTAAATGATTCACCCAATATGGAACTTGTAATAGGTTGCAACGTGGGAGGATTGCTTGAAAACATACTAAAAAATGAAGATAATTCACTTGAAGAATTTGCAGAAAGTATAGTTTCATCAAGCAAAAATGCTACGTTAAGATTTAAAAAAATAGATATAAATAAAATAGAAGATAAAAACATCCAAGATGAAGATGGTATCTAAAACCAGGATGACAGAGTTATCGAATTATGATAACTCTGTTATTTTAAATATAGTGATGTTTAAGAAATTGCTTTGTGGTAAGTTTAGAAGCCATATATGCGTGATGGTAATATTTGGAACAAGGGCATTGCACCGGTCAATTAAAATTTGCGTATATTATCAAGAAAAATTACTAATCTCAAGGAGGCAATAATATATGGGCAATATTGTATCAACAAAACAAATGCTATTAAATGCACAAAAGGGGAATTATGCAGTACCTGCATTTAACATACACAATTTAGAGACCATACAAGTTGTGGTTGAGACAGCAGCAGAGATGAGATCACCTGTAATACTGGCAGGTACACCAGGGACCATAAATTATGCAGGTGCAGACTATATTGTTGCAATTGCAGGGGTTGCTGCTTCAAAATATGATATACCAATTGCGGTACATCTTGATCATTTTGAAGATGTGGAAGCCATCAAAGGGAATATAGACATGGGGTTTAAGTCAGCTATGATAGATGCATCCCGTGAACCATTTGAAAAGAATATTGAAATTGTAAGGGAAGTAGTTGATTATGCCCATAAAAGAGGTACCGTTGTAGAAGCGGAACTTGGTAAATTGGGTGGACAGGAAGATAATATGAATATTGATGAAAAGGATGCTATGTATACTAATCCTGAGAGTGCAAGGGAGTTTGTTGAGAAAACAGGTATAGATTCGCTTGCAGTAGCAATCGGAACTGCTCATGGACTTTATAAGGGTGAACCGAAGCTTGATTTCGAAAGGCTTATGGAAATTAAAAGCAAGGTAAAAGTTCCACTTGTATTGCATGGAGCTTCAGATGTGCCTGATGGAAAAGTGAAGAGAGCAATTGAACTTGGTATATGCAAAGTAAATATTGCAACTGATTTAAAGATACCATTTTCAAATGCAGTAAAGGAATACTTCATAGCCCATCCTGATGCCAATGACCCAAGAAAATATATGACTCCTGGTAAAGAGGCAATGAAGCAAGTCGTTATTCATAAGATAAATGTATGTGGGAGTGCAAATAGGATATGATAATTACAGCTACATTCAATCCTTCTGCCTGCCTGAAGTACCAGGCATGTGGCATGTGGCAAGTTTAATAAAATTAAAAAAAAGGGACATTTAATTCTATTCCATTTAACGGGAAAGTAATTAAATGCCCCCTTTTATTATTCAATTACTACTGCAGTTCCAGATGCAATAACCATAATCATATCTCCGTTTCCCAACACTTCATAGTCAAGGTTTATACCAACTATTGCATTGGCACCTACTGATGATGCATTATCCTGCATTTCACGAATGGCATTTTCTCTTGCTTCAATAAGTTCGCCTTCATAAGAACCTGAGCGCCCACCAAAGAAGTTTGAAAGCCCTGCTGCAAAATCTTTTATGAAATTAATTCCTGAAACAACTTCTCCAAAAACAAGCCCTCTGTAATCAACAATTCTTCTCCCGTCTATAGTTGCTGTAGTAGTTATAATCATTTTACACCCCCTCATTTTATATTGAATTTATATATTAATATTATATTTTATATTATTATATACGATAATTTTAATTTAGTATATATTTATATAATTTTCCTAATTTTTAGACTTATATATTGATCTTTGAACCGTAGTGTCGGGGATGCCACAGAAAAAATACAGATAAAGTGGCATACACTTATTTACAATATATGTACAGAATTTAAGTTATTTATGAAAATAAGGGAATAGTATTTGGAATAACATGCAAAAGTATAAGTTAAATGGTAAATAAATAAAAAATGATGAAGGAAAATAATTTGAATTGGATATCCAATTTATACAAAATTTTCAAGGGACAAGAACTATAATTATTGTAACAATTGGTGGACAACTATTGCGTTCTAAATTTAAACATTTGAAGTGTATTGAGTTAATGGTGCAATTTGCCCAGTTTGCTTGGCAGTAGGTTGGGTTAAAAGTACTATTAAAAAGAAGGGTGACACATATGATTAAACGCTTATTTAAGTGGATCAAAAACATCATCACAGCTGTTCTTATAGTGATTATTGCTTTAGTCCTTATATTTTCATTAAAATCAAGTCTTACAAAAGAAGAAATACCAGAATTATTTGGATATTCCCCAATGACTGTTTTAACTGGAAGTATGAGTCCTGCAATAAAACCTGGTGATGTAATCGTTGTAAATGAAAGGGATAAAAGCACCATTAAAAAGGGCGACATAATAACCTTTAAGGGGAATGGAAGTATGATTGTTACCCATAGGGTAATTGAGGTAGTAAAGGAAAATGGAAAGCTGAGTTTTAAAACCCAAGGTGATGCAAATAATACGCCTGATAGCGAACTTGTAACTTCAGAGGATGTTGTTGGAAGTTTAGCCTTTAGATTACCAGGGTTTGGATATGTATTAGGTTTTTTGAGGACACCTGTAGGAATTGCGGTATGTGCGGCTTTCTTTATAATTGTAATATTCTCGGATGAAGTTAAAAATCAGCCAGCAAAAAAAGAAAATACAGAGGCGGCGGATAAAAGATAGAAATAAATCAACAATTAAATACAGCAAGAGGTTATTAAAGTAGGGGGTGTGAGAAGATGAATAAGCCTAAAGCAAAGGTGCTTATAATATTTTCAGCATTGCTTTTAGTAGCATTATCAATTCATGTGATTTCATTATCCCGTTACAATATGAAAGACAGCAGTGCTGAAAATATTATTAAAGCATCATCATTCATAGTAAAAGATAATGGTACATTGGAGCAGCAAAAGACATTTAATTTAGAAAAATTTGCACCGGGTCAGTCAACCATTTGGAACTTTGAAATTGATAAGACAGGAACTGATGTGCCTGTTGAATATATAATCACCTTGGAGGGAATAGGAGAACTATTTGAGGGGGTAACGCCAATAAAATATGATTTAATGGAGGGAAAAGATAATAATTATACTCAATTAACTAATCTCCAAGAAGATGAACATAAATATATCATTATCCCAGATAAGGATATCAAGTATTTTGCTATTAAAATCCAATGGCCATGGGCAGCTCCTAAAGTTGTGGACAAGGATTTCATTGGGAAAAGTGGCAATATAAAAATAACTGTAAAAGCTAATCAAATACCAAATTAGAGAGCCAGAGAAAATGGATTAGGAGGTGTAATGTAATTTTGAAACTGGATAAATCATACGTCCCTAAAATCTTAAAAAAATCCTTCAGCTTTCTTATTGCAGGAGCAATTGTAACAGGTGTGACCCTTATTATGCCTAATAGTTACTCGATATTTACAAAAAAGTATGAAACCTTGGGTAATGTAAGTGCAATATCAAAAAATGAGCTGATAGAGGATTTCAAAGTAGTAAACGATGGGATTCCTACAATAAAAATTAAAAAGACAAAGGATTTAGGCTATGATCCAATTGTATATTTTTCAGTTGAAGGTGAAGCAGCCTCTTATATATTACATATACAACCAGTAAAGTTAGTTGATGATAGTCAATATTATAATGTACCTATTAATGTAAATGTAAATTTGTATCAAGTAATAGATCTATTGAAAAACTATAAACAGGATTGCGTACCTGGAAAGATAAGGCTTAAATATTTAAATGAATTTATTGATGAAGAAGCTGAACTAAAATTAAGCAAAAGTTATTTAATTAGCAAGTATTTAGAAGAAGCAGGCTTGTTAAATAGCTCAAGTATAAATCTTGATAACCCTGATATAATTATAAAAAATATACTTATTCAATCAGCTTCTCAAGTTCCATGGGAACAAGTGAATACAGAAAATGATAAAAATATTAATAAGGGGATAACATCTAGCAATGAGTCCTACAATAATCCAATTAATCCTTTAAGTCTTACTGAAGAGCAAAGGAGAATGATTGATGCTGTAACTCCCGGAATGTTTTCACATATAAATATTTTAAACAATACTATTAACAACTATGCAAGCTTACTCAATGATAAAACAAAGGAAATCAAAGAATTAAATGATAGTATTGCAGAGAAAAATAATCAGATAGAACTGTATGAATCAGAGATTAAGAAGCTTCAAGAAACTAATATAGCACTAACCAACACAATAGATAGTTTATATAAAGAAAACAGCGGATTAGCTGCAGAAAAACAAGGGCTAGAAATTAGTTTGGATTCTTTATCAAAGGAGAATAATGAGCTAAAGGAAAAAATAAATGAATTGAATAGTATAGTTGATGAATTAACCAAGCAAGTTAGCACTTCAAATCCCCAAACTGATCAACCTCCAAGCAACTAAATCAAATATTTATATGGAATATGTGTGGGAACAATGAAAGTAATGCTACGTGACAAGTTTAATAAAATTTAAAAATAAAAAGGGACATTTAATTCTTATTCCATTTAACGGGAAAGTAATTAAATGTCCCTTTTATTTTATTTAATTACTACTGCAGTTCCAGATGCAATAACCATAATCATATTTCCTTTTCCCAATATAATTATATAATTTTCCCAGTTTTCAGATTTATATATTGATTTTTATCCAAAAATTCAATATAATTTCATTGATGGGATGCATTGCATTATATTGAAATAAATGACAGAAGGGAGGTAAACTTGTCAAGTGCCACTGCTTGGTAGTCTAAAAAATTTAAAAAGGGGGATATTATGAAAAAGAAAAAAGGATTATCGCTGCTTCTTTGTTTTATGATGATGCTTAGCTTATTTTCAAGTAGTGCAAAAGCTGAAATCAGCTCGAAAAAAGATGAGCTGTACGAAAAAAGAAAAACTACTTTGCTTCAAGAAGTTAAAAAAGATACTCATACTATTAAAGAAAAAGAACTTGATAAGTTAAATGCAAGTTCCCAAATATTTGGACAAACTACAAACGATGACGAAAAAGATAATGTAAATAATGGTGAAATTAAGCCTGATGAATATGTTAGAGTTATTGTAGAACTTAAAGGGAAATCTGTTTCAGAGAAGGCAAGTGAACAAAAAATATCTTTAAAAGCAGCACAAAAGTTTACAAAGGATATAGATAAAGAACAAAAGGCAGTAGTTTCAAAAGTTCAAAGTTTTGGTGAGATTAGACACACTTATAAGGATGTTCTTAATGGTTTTAGTGTAAATATAAAATATAAGGATATTGACAACATAAGGGAAATATCCGGAGTTAAAAAGGTTACAATTGCAAAAAAGTATTATCTTGATATGGCTAATGCCGTTAAAATGACGGGCGCTGATAAAGTATGGGGAGATCCTAATAATTTAAAAGGTGAGGGAACTGTAGTTGCAATTGTTGATACTGGAATTGATTATACTCATAAGGACATGAAAATTACAGATTTAAGTAAAGCAAAGTTCAATAAGGATAACGTACTTTTTAACAATGATGAAGGTAGGTTTTTTACAGATAAAGTTCCTTACGGTTATAATTTTGCAGATTTAAATCAAGAGGTCATAGATAAATCTGGAAGTATGCACGGTATGCATGTTTCAGGTATAGTTGCTGCAAATGGAGAGGTATTAGGAGTAGCTCCTGAGGCACAGCTTTTTGCAATGAAAGTATTTTCAAATGACCCTAAAAATCAGGGAGCATTTTCAGATGATATTACAGCTGCTATTGATTCATCTGTAAAGCATGGTGCAGATGTAATCAATATGAGCCTTGGCTCTACTGCTGGATTTGCATCAGAGGATGATCCTGAACAAAAGGCAATTAAAAATGCTGTAGATGCTGGGGTTATATGTGTAGTATCAGGAGGAAACTCTGCTTACTCTACTTATGGGTTGTATTATCCGTATACTATGGATGCTGATATGGGTCTTGTAGGTGCACCTGGATTATATAAGGATACATTGCAGGTAGCATCAATTGAAAATACTAAACTTAAACTTCCAGTTTTGAATTTTGAGGCTGTTGAAGAGTCAGGAACAATTCCATATACAATTTCCTCTGATGATAAAGATCCATTGGCTTATTTAAAAGAAAAAACAGAAATAGTAGATTGTGGATTTGGGACGATAGGGGAATTTGCGGGAAAAGATTTGGCAGGGAAAATTGCTCTGATTCAAAGAGGAAATGCAACATTTGTTGAGAAAAAGATCAATGCCCAGAAGGCTGGAGCAGCAGGGGTTATTGTATATAACAAAAAAAATGATGATACATTTATAAGCATGGCATCTGATCCAAGCATAGAAATACCTGCTGTTTTTATAAGATATTCAGATGGAGTAAAGCTTAAAGGCTTAATTGAGCAAAATGTTAAGGTTTCATTTACGGGAGAAATGGCAGAACTTGATAATGATGTATCAGGTGAGATGTCTGATTTTTCATCTTGGGGAACTACTCCAGATTTAAGGTTTAAACCTGAAGTTACTGCACCAGGAGGGCATATTTATTCTACGCTTAATAATGATAAGTATGGTGATATGAGCGGAACTTCTATGGCTGCACCGCATACATCAGGGACAATGGCACTTTTAGTTGAGCATCTAAAGAAACCGGCTGTACCACAGGTATCTAGCATTAATGGTAAGAGGAACTTTGTGGAACTTGCTAAAAATATAATGATTAATACTGCAAGACCTCAAATTGAGCCTGAGACAGGCCTTCCATATCTTACAAGGCAGCAGGGAGCAGGATTAATCAATATTGAAGATGCTGTAAATACAAAAGTTTACGCTTATGCAAAGGATGAATTTGGAGGTGCTGCAATTTCACTTAAGGAAATAGGAAACACTAGGCAATTTACAATTGTGCTTAAGAATATGGGTGATGAGGATTTAACATTTGATGTTAAGGATAAATACGGAGTTTTAACAACATATGCTCAAAGAGGATACTTACTTCCTTATCCAAATAATTTCGGAGGAGCATCACTTACATTTAATAAGGAGAGCATAACTGTCCCTGCAAAAAAAGAGGCAGAGGTTACAGCTACTTTAACAATTCCTGTAGGAACTCCTAAAAACCAGTTTGCTGAAGGCTTTATAAGCTTTGAGTCAAAAGATAAAGAAAAGAATCCTGATATTGGTGTTGCTTATATGGGCTATTATGGTAACTGGGATAAGGACTCAAGGATATTTGATGCACCAATGTGGGATGAATCTTCTTATTATGGAATAACAGGTCTTCTTAACGAGGAATATGATTTTCTTAATAGTGATGAAAAAGGATCGTTTTCACCAAATGGTGATGGTTATTATGATGTTGTAATTCCAGTTGTTTCTATGATGAGAAATGCAAAGGAATTAAATGTGCAGGTACTTGATGATAAGGGAAAGTTACTTAGGAATATATATACTGATAGTGATGTAAGGAAAAACTATGCTGCTAAAGATATGTATACTTTAAAATCTGACTGGACATGGGATGGAACCTTATATAATGATAAAATCGGAGAGTATGAACTTGCTCCTGAAGGAAAATATTTTATAAGATTAGCTGGAAAAGTTGATTATAAGGGGGCAGCATATCAAAATCTTGATATGCCGGTTAATCTCGACGTTACACCACCTGTAATGGATCCGAAAGGTGAAAAAACAACTCAAAACAAATATAAGATAACGTTTAACGGAAGCGATAATGTAGGAATAGCGGCTTATGCAATATTTGTAAATGATAGCGTAAAACCTATGTTGGTTGCTGGAACAGAGAAAGAGAAAGAAATTGAACTAGCAAATGCAGAAAATCATATTGTTGTAATGGCTGTTGATTATGCTGATAATGTTTCTGAGCCTTATGAGGTTGAATTTGATAATACAGTTATTTTGCATGATGATGTAGAACCGTATACAAATAAAAAGGATATCAGCATTAACTATAGCATTAAAGAGAAGTATAAAGATGCTAAATTGTTTGTAACTGTAGATGATGGGGAATCTCAAGAAAAACCTGCATCGGGTATAATTGAATTAAAAGACTTAGCTGATGGAACTCACAGTATCACATTTGAAGCAAAGGTTAATGACAATATTGTTGGAAAAGATATAATTCAATTTGTTGTAGATACAGTAAATCCAGTTATAACTTTAATTAGCCCTGATACTGATACTTTTAATTTAAATAATGGGGCAGCATCATATGATATTGTTTTCGAGGTTGAAGATGGAAATATCGGTGTAGTAACTGTAAATGGTAAGGCTGTTGAAAAAAATAAAGAAAACCTATATGTTTTTAATGCTCCAATTGTAGATGGAAAGTTTAACGGTGTAATTTTGGCAAAGGATTTAGCTGGCAATGAGGATAAAAAGGAAATTCATATTAATAGCAGCTTTGATGCGCCAATAATTACAATAAACTCTCCAACTGATAATGAAACCGTAAGTGAAAAAACTGTTAGAGTAACCGGAAGTGTTGCTTATAATGATTTAAGTGATATAACTAAGGTTACTGTAAACGATAATGAGGTTACTTTAGATGAGGAAGGAAACTTTAGCGCAGATGCTGCTTTTAATAATTTTGGAGAGAATGATATAGAGATAAAAGTTTCATACAAAAAAGAAATGCCTGAAGATCCAGTTAAAGATGCATTGGTAGCCCAAGGACCAGCAGGAGCAGAAGAGACACCAACAGTTTCAAAGCTTTTAAAAGTATTTGTATCTCCATTGAAATTTAAATCAGCAGAATATGAGACAAAGGAAACAAGTATAACTCTAGAATATGAGATAAATAATGAATGCAGTGAGTTTAATAATGTATTAGTATTTTTAAATACCAATGAGCCTATAGATAATGGTAAAAATACAAGCATAGCTCTTGAAGGTCTTACTGATGGGCTTAATATTGTAAAGTTTGAGGCCTTAGATGAAAGTGGATCAATTATTGCTTCTCATACTATAAAAGTACATGTTGATAGGGAAGCACCGTTTGCAATGAGTATTTTTGATGATGATGGGAAAGAAGTTGTAAGCGGAAGCATTGTTTCAAAGAAGGCAATAACATTTACAGGGAACTTTAATAAACCTCTTAAATATTTAAAAGTTAATGGTAAAGATATAAATATAAATACAGATGAATTAAGCTTTACATCAAACTTAGTTGAGTTAAATGAGGGGCTTAATGACATTGTATTTACTATGGAAGATATGAATGGAAATACTAATGAATACAGAATTAAGCTCTATAATGACACTGAAGCTCCAGTAGTTACTATGATAACTCCTAGCAAGGGTATGGTTGAAGTCGATGATGATGATACAATTAAATTAAGTTTTTCTGTAAAGGATACTCTTGGATACAGCGTTTGTGTTAACGGGCAGAGTCTTGGAAGCTTTGAAAGCCAGACTGGCGATGGCTCTGATATAGAAAAAGTTTTTGAGTATGAAATGCCTATAACTAAAGGGGAAAATATTGCTACTATTGAAGTAACAGATCTTGTTGGGAATGAGACTGAAAAAGTAGTTGAGATTTATAAAAACTATAATAAGCCAATTATATTTATTGATTCAGTCGATACTGAAGGGAAAAAGGTTTCCATAAGGGGCTCTGTAAAGAACGCTGTTGAGCTTAAAGCTGGAGAAGAAAATGTAACCTTAACAGATGGAAGCTTTTTATATGAAAAAGAATATGACAGCTATGGGAAGGAAACTATTACATTTACAGCAATAGGTGCAGAAGCTAGCTCTAGCTCTAGCTTTGATGTAAGTTTTGAGCTTGTTGATAAAGTAAAACCTGTTGTTACAATTACATCTCCAGCTGACAATGCTAATATTGAAGGAAAATCTATAAGAGTAACTGGAAATGTAGTTGACGAAACTCCTGTGACGGTAAAAGTTAACGGAGTGGATGCTGAACTTACTGATAATAAGTTTGATACTGTAGTTAGTTTTGGGAATTATGGGAAAAACAAAATAACTGTTGAGGCTGTAGATGAATATAGGAATATAGGGAGAGCAGAGGTTACAGTTAATATGGCTGAGCCTTATACTCCACCTTACACACCGCCTGATACACCGCCTTACACCCCACCTTCTTATACTCCACCAGTTGCTACAGTACCATATGTTAATAAGCTTACAATTTCATCAAATAAGAGTGAAATATTCCCTGGAGGAGAAGCTGTATTTATAGCTGCAGTTGAATACTCCGATGGAAAAACTCAGGATGCTACAGACAAGGCTTCTTGGACATGTGATCACGGCACTATAAATAAGGGCATATATAAGGCAGATAAGGATTATACAGGAAAGGTTACTGTAAAGGCTGTATTTGAAGGAAAAGCAGCTGAGAAAACCATTGAGGTTAAAAAGGCTAATGTAAAAGAACTTACGCTTAGAGTAAACAGAAGTGTAGTTGGAGTTAAGAAGAATGATGCATTAAAGGCAGTAGCAACGATGGAAGATGGCAGCACTAAGGATATAACTGAAAATGTAGAATGGGTTGTATCTGATGATAAGATTGGCTATGTAGAGGGAAGGCTTTTCAAGACAAAAGCTGTAGGAACCGTTAAGATTTATGCAAAGTATGGGGATATTAAATCTAATGAAGTTGCAGTAATAGTAATACCTGAAACTGAAGAGGATAATAGGGATAAACCTGATGCGAATGTGCCTAAAGTTAAATTGCCATCTGTTGGATTTGTAGGGATAATGAACAGTGAGGCTAAGTTTGGAGAAAAGCAAAAACTTACATTTACATCTAAAAACTACAGTGGAAAAGTTCAATATAAGGTTTTCTATATACAAAGGGACAGGGATGAAGTTATTGATGGAAGTAAGTGGTCAGTATTAACTGATTGGACTGAACCAGTAGACGCTTTCCAGCCATTTGAAATTGAAATACCTGAAACTTTAGCATCAAAACCTGCAAGATATGATTTTGCTGTAAGAGTTAAAGCAGCAGGTACAGAAGGGACAGTTAAGAATAATTACGGCGGATTTGATGATGCATATTTATTTAGATATGTATTTAAGTCAGAATCCAATGCAGATGTTGATGCAGTTAAAATTGATAAGATAGAAGTTAAGGTTGGAGAAAAAGTAACTATTACAGGAAATGAAGGAGTAAATTACAGGCTCTTTACTTTCAAAGAGGGAAGAAAAGATAGATGGGACAGCTCACCAGTTTCTGTAGGAAGTACTTTAGATTGGACACCAGAAGAAGCAGGAAATTATGTACTTGATGTTCAAGTTATGGATGGAGACAATGTTGTTGCTTGGAAACTTATAACGGTTAAGGTAGTTGAACCGTAGGGTCATGCAAGTGACATGTGACAAGAAGCGGCAAAAGTGGTTAATATACGGCGCCTGCCTCTTGACATTTGCGAGAGTGGCAGTGGTGGCAGCACGCGGCAAGTTGTAAAAATGGTTGAACCGTAGCTGATAAAGGGGCTGATGCAAAAGTGTGAAAATCACAAAATATATTGAGTTTCAATATATTTTGACTGAAATTCATATTTTGCAATCAGCCCCTTGTCTTAGTGCCAGGGACATAACATATGACAAAACATCTTTGCAAACGGGAAAGTGAATGGAATATATTTTTTTTATTACATCGGCGTATTAAATCAGATTGAAAATGTTGAATATTTTTAATTGACACAATAAGCAAATAATCATATAATGTACTTAACCGGTTTAGTTAAGCGGTTAAATAAAAAAGAGGTGACAAAATTTAATGAGATTATGTGTTGTTGGTAGTTTAAATATGGACATTGTACTTAATGTAAATAACCTTCCAAAGAAGGGCGAAACAATCCTATCCGATTCTATATCAAGGATTCCTGGAGGAAAGGGCGCAAATCAAGCTGTTTCGGCTGCAAGGCTTGGCTGTGATGTACATATGATAGGTAAGATTGGTGCTGATGAAAGTGGAGCTATACTTTTGGATGCATTAAAGAAAGAGAAAATTGATACTGAATTTGTTTATAAAGATGTTACCTCCCCAACAGGGACTGCAATTATCCCGGTTGATAAGGATGGGAATAATTCCATAATAGTTGTACCAGGATCTAACATGGAGATTCAAAAAGAGGATATCAGAAAAGCAGAAGATTATATCAGCAAAAGTGATGCTGTTGTTACACAGTTTGAAACTCCAGTCGAGGCTGCAGTTGAGGCATTTAGCATAGCAAAGTCTCACAATGTTTTTACTGTACTAAATCCTGCACCAGCAAGGGAAACCAGCGATGAACTATTAAAGCTTACAGACATTATAATTCCAAATGAGACTGAAGTTATGGCACTGACTGGAGTGAGGGTTACAAATATAGAAAGTGCGGTGCAAGCAGGGAAAGATTTCTTAAAACATGGTGTTAAAGTTGTTATAGTAACCATGGGAGATAAGGGTGCTACCATAGTCATGGAAAGCAGATCAGGATTTGTACCTGCATATAAGGTAAAGGCTGTTGATACTACTGCCGCTGGTGATTGTTTTATTGGGGCGTTTGTATCAAAGCTTTCAAGTTTAGATTATGAAACCGTACTAAAAGCAACTGATTTTGCCTGCAGGGCTTCTTCCATAGCTGTTTCACGAAAGGGCGCACAACCATCTCTACCATATCTTGATGAGGTAGAAAAATATTTTTAAATTGACTACTAAATTTATAATACGAGGGGATGCAGATATGAAAAAGACAGGAATATTAAATTGTCATATATCCGAAGTGGTTTCAAAAATGGGACATGGTAATACACTTGCAATTGGAGATTGCGGTCTTCCAATACCTGATGAAAGTGAAAGGATAGATATTTCGCTTACAAAAAATATTCCATCATTTATAGATACGTTAAAAACTGTTATGACGGAACTAATGGTTGAAGAAGCATATGTGGCAGTGGAAACTGAGACTGTAAGTCCAGAATTGTTTAAAGAAATTAGAGATTGTCTTCCTGGGGTTAAGATTAATTTAATAACCCATGAAAAATTGAAAGAAATGCTTAAAGACTGTAAAGCTGTTATCAGAACTGGTGAACAAACACCATATGCAAACATCATATTAAAATCAGGCGTTATTTTTTAGGAGGGGATAAAATGGAGGTCAAACCACTTCTTGAGATGGTCAAAATTTCAAAATCCTTCTCAGGAGTTAAGGTACTTCAAGATGTAAGCCTTTCTGTTTATGGTGGAGAAGTTATGGCTTTATTAGGTGAGAATGGGGCAGGGAAATCCACCCTTATGAAAATACTAAGCGGGTTATACAAGTGTGATAGCGGAGAAATATATTTAGATGGGCATAAAGTTCAAATTGATTCTGTGAAGGATGCGCAAAAGCTTGGGATATCATTTATACACCAGGAACTTAGTGTACTTCCAAACCTTACTGTATGGGAAAATATTTTTCTAGGGCATGAAGTTACCAAAGGATGTACAAAAAAAATAGACAAGGCATTTATGCGGGAGAAAAGCAGAGAACTCTTAAAATCCTTGGGCTGTACTTTTGACGTGAATGCAAAGGCTGGAGACCTTACAATTGGCGAAATGCAGATGATAGAAATAATAAAGGCTGTATCAGCTAATTCAAGGATTGTTATTATGGACGAGCCCACAGCATCTTTGACTGATTATGAAACTAAAAAGCTTTTTGAAGTTATAGCAGCGTTAAAATCAAAGGGCATGGCGGTAATATATATATCCCATAGGCTTGATGAAATATTTGAAGTATGCAGCAGGGTAACTGTATTAAGGGACGGTAAACTTATAGGAGTAACTGAACTTGGAAAAGTTGACAAGAATCAGCTTATTTCAATGATGGTAGGAAGAAATCTTGAAGAACAGTATCCGTATATTGCACCATCTCCGGGCAAAGTGATATTGTCGGTGGAAAAACTTAATTATAAGAATAAAGTAAAGAATGTATCTTTCAGTTTACGAGAGGGAGAAATAGTTGGGATGGCAGGCTTAGTTGGAGCTGGAAGGAGTGAGACGGCAAAGGTTATATTGGGCGAGTACAAAAAAACATCAGGGGATATATTTGTGAATGGGAAAAAAGTAGATATAAAATCGTCCAAAGATGCCATTAAAAATGGAATAGTATATTTATCTGAGGATAGAAAGAAGGAAGGGCTCATTTCAAACTGGCCCGTAGGGGAAAATATGACTCTCCCAAACCTGAAAAAATATGTGGGTAATTTTGGAAGGATAGTTAAAAAGGAAGAAGTTATAGATTTTAAAGAATATGCAAAAAAGATGTCCATCAAAACTACCGGATACTCCCAGATTGCTTCAAACCTAAGTGGCGGCAACCAGCAGAAAGTCATAATTGCTAAATGGTTGATGACTAAACCCCAAATTTTAATTTTTGATGAGCCTACAAGAGGAATAGATGTAGGTGCAAAAAAAGAAATATATGAAATATTGAATGAGCTTAAGAAAAATAACAAAGCAATTTTAGTTATATCCTCAGATATGCAGGAAATATTGGGTATAAGTGATAGGATTGTTGTTATGCATGAAGGGGAAGTAGCAGGAGAAATAGACCGCAAGAATGCAAGCCAAGAAGCAATAATGAAATATGCAGTGGGGATTTCTAATAGGGGGTGAAAGAATGAATTCTTTTAAATCATTTATTGTAAAATACAAATCTTTGGTGGTACTTATTATTCTTGTTGTTATTTTATCTATAGCTATGCCGAGATTTTTAACTATATCCAATCTTCTCAATGTTCTAACTCAGATATCAATTAATGCGATTATTGCAATTGGTATGTGTATTGTAATACTAAGCGGATCAGGTGGAATAGACCTTTCGGTTGGTTCAGTGGTTGCAATAACAGGAGCTATTGCAGCTTCACTTTATAAGTCAGGGATAAATCTTCCCGTTTGCATACTTTGTGCACTGGGTGTAGGAGCCTTAATAGGCTTTGCAAATGGCCTTTTGACAGCAAAGCAAAAAATTCAGCCTTTTATTGCAACTCTTTGCACACAGATTATATTTAGGGGAATAACGTATGTCTATACTGATGGTAAGCCTATATCAGGGCTTGATGATTCATTTACAGCTATAGGCAATAACAGAGTTTTAGGCATTCCTATACCAGTAATTATAACTTTAATCATTTTCCTTATAACCTTATATATATTAAATGAAACTGTACTTGGCCGCCATATTTATGCTAATGGAGGCAATGAGGATTGCACAAGGCTTTCAGGAGTAAGTACAGATAGACTTAAAATTTTAGTGTACATAATAAGCGGTTTAACAGCGGCAACAAGTGGAATCATTGTTACTGCGAGAATAGGTTCTGCATCACCAAATGCTGGTTTAGGGTACGAGACAGATGCTATTGCAGCAGTTGTACTTGGAGGTACACGAATGTCAGGCGGAGAAGGGACTATGCTTGGCACTATGATTGGTGCAGTGATACTAGGTGTAATAGACAATGGTCTTAACCTCATGAATGTAAATCCATTTTATCAATCTATAGTTAAAGGTGTCATAATTCTTCTTGCAGTATTTCTCGACAAGAAGAATAAAGAATAATTCTAAAATTAAAGGGGGTTATTTCATGAAAAAGACAGTGAAATTTGTGGCAGTACTTATGTCAATGCTTTTAGCAGTGTTGAGTTTTGCAGGTTGTGGTTCAAGTGAAACAAGTAGTAGCTCAAATAGCAGCTCAGATAATGCCAAAAGTGAAAAGTTGGGTATGGTAATATCAACTCTTGACAATCCATTCTTTGTAACCATGAAGGATGGAGCTGAAAAGAAGGCAAAAGAACTTGGTGTTGATCTTGTCGTATTGAATTCCAATAATGATGCAACAAAGGAAAGATCAAATGTAGAAGATTTGATACAGCAAGGTGTACAGGTGCTTATAATTAATCCGACAGACAGCGATGCTGTTGCAACAACTGTAAAATTTGCAAATGAAAAGAAAGTCCCAGTAATTACAGTTGATAGAGCAGCCAATGGTGGAGATGTTGTATGCCATATTGCATCTGACAATGTTGCTGGAGGAAAAATGGCTGGAGAGTTCCTACTGGAAAAGATAGGCGGAAGCGGAAACATAGTTGAGATTCAAGGAATACCGGGAGCATCCGCTACAAGGGATAGGGGCAAAGGTTTTCATGAGGCAATTGATGGAAAGGATGGAGTAAAACTTATTGCAAGTCAATCTGCTGATTTTGACAGGCAGAAGGGGCTTACAGTCATGGAAAACATAATACAATCAAATCCGGATTTCAAAGGTGTATTTGCACATAATGATGAGATGGCGTTAGGTGCATTAAAAGCATTAAAGGCTGCAAATAAAAAGGATGTTGTAGTAGTTGGATTTGATGGTGGGGAAGATGCTGTTAATGCAGTAAATAGCGGTGATATGGCAGCTACAATAGCTCAGCAGCCAGATTTAATGGGAAGCCTTAGCGTTGAAAATGCTGATAAATTAGCAAAAGGTCAGACTATTGATAAGACAATACCGGTTGAATTAAAACTTATAAAGAAGTAATACAAAATCCGGGGTTATCCCCGGATTTTGTATTACTTCAAGTATCTGTTATAATATTCATAGATTATCCATTTATCCGATAGCTACCATCCGTAATCCTCCGCTTAATGCGGAGAATAACGGCTGCTACGCTCCTGGATCGGCTCTTCTAAGGCTCATGTGAAGAGGGTATTCCTTATAAGCAGACTCCACATGAGTCTAAGAATCGTCTTATCTGCTATCATCCGTAGTACCCCGCTTAAGGTGGGGCATAACGGCTGCTATGCCCCTGGATAAGTTTTTATATGGCTCAGATGTAGGAAGGTGTTTTATAAACAACTCCATCTGAGCCTAAAAATCACTTGATGGAGGATAAGTATGAAAAAAAAAGTTACAATGCTTGATATAGCTAACATTGCGGGTGTATCCAAAGCTACAGTATCCATGGTGATAAATCGAAAAGATGAACATATAAGTGAAGAAACAAGGAACAAAGTATTGAAAGTTGCGGATGAACTTGATTTTATACCAGATTCTGTAGCAAGGAGCCTTGCAACAAATAAATCTGGGACTATAGGGATAATTCTTCCTGATATCACAAACCCCTTTTTTTCAGAAATGGCAAGGGCAATTGAGGATGAAGCCAACAATTGTGGTTTTAATGTGATCTTCTGTAATTCCGATAATGAAATAAAGAAGGAAAAAAAGTACGTTGAACTTTTGATAAGCAAGCGTGTGGATGGGGTAATATTCATATCAGGAGGTAAAAGTAGCGGAAATATTGAAATATTAAATAGCCAAGGTACGCCATTTGTTATTGTTGACAGATATTGTGAGGAGCATAATGAATATTATGGAGTATATTGCAGGAGTAGGGAAGGAGTAGAAAATGGTATAGAGTATCTCTATAGTATTGGGAAGAGAAAGATTGCCTTTGTTACAGGACAAAAAGGACTTGAAATATCCAGGCAGAGGCTGGCAGGCTATAGATATACATGTAAAAAAAAGGGCATTTACAATAAAGAATATGTATTCCAAGGAGATTATACCCTAGAAGGTGGGATTAAAGCCACTGAGGCAATTCTGAAATTTCCGGAAAAATTTGATACAATATTCTACAGCAGTGATATTGCAGCTTTTGGAGGTATGAAAACGCTTTTAAGACATGGCTATAAAATTCCTGAAGATATTGGTATCATAGGATTTGATAATATAAAGATATCTCAGTTTATAGAACCTGAGCTGACTACAATAGCCCAGCCAATCTATGAGATGGGCACGGAGTCAGTAAAATTGCTGGTTAAGATTATTTCCGGGGACAATGTTACCCAGAAGCAAATATTTTTTAAACCCCAGCTAGTTGTAAGAGGGACAGTCAAGCCTTAGTGCCAGACACATAGCAAATATAGTAGATTGCAAGGTTTTAGTCTTAGAATAGAAAACGATCATGCCCTTGCAGCTATGGTAAGTTCACTTGCGTCTAAGAATTACTTATCCGATGGCTACTATCCGTAAATACCCTATCTTCCAAAATATATTACTAAATAATAGAAACATATAAAAAATGCCGCTGAATAAAATAATTATTCAGCGGCATTTCCATAAATAGACTTTTTATTAAATAGAGTTTATTGGTTGTTCTTGGCTTTAACTGTTACTATTTCATATCTTCTTATAGATGCAATTGGTGCTCCGTACTCATTTAATTTAGTAATTGTTGCTGTTAGTGTTACATGTTGGTCAACATCTTCTGGAATGGTAACAGTGCCTTTTACGTATGCTCCCATATCTTCTATTTTAATAATTTCATTATCTGATACCCAATTTATTGTCATATCTTTAAATTCAGGATCATCTGCTAATTTAGGCATTTGTATTTCAGTAGTATCTTTTTTTGAGCTTATTATATAGCCTTTAACTCCATTTAAAACTAAGTCATCACCAGTTATTTTTTCTTTTATTGATTCTCTTGCATTATATACATCTTGCCACTGATTTGCTGCTAATTTTCCTCCATATTTTACAGTAGCATAATCAAGGTCTTTAGCTGCTTTATCTATTTGATAGGTAGTTGCTTTTGTATTATTTTTCATTAAATCCTCAGCACTATTTATAGCTAATTTTAAATTAAGTGCTTTATCAGGGTCAATCTTAATTAATTCGTCAACTACACATTGTGCTTTGAATATATAAAATTCAAGTTCACTGGTATCTCTTATTATACTTATATTTACAGGTTCTGAAATATTTCCTGCTTCATCGGCAGCTACTAATATAAAATTGTTATTTATAGTATAATAGTCAAGTCCTGCTGATGAAAGTGGATAATAAATCTTATTACTATATATATTCACAAAGTTTGCTTGCTTGTCTTTTACGGCTTGATCAAGGTCGGCAACAGTTTGAGCTTTATAGTTATCCTGGCTCATTAAATATACCTTTCCTCGTTTGCTGCTGCTTACTTTAAGTGTATTTCCAACAAATATATATTCAATATTTGCAGGGGATGTTGTAATAGATGGACAATCTCCTTCAACAATTATACTTCCTGAAGATTCTTTTGAAGAACCTACACTATTTGTAACATAAACTTTATAGGGATTAGGTGTAAGTGGGGCATGTATAATTTTCGATGTTCCATCTCCTACAAGTTTTGCCACCTTATTACTTTCTTTAAATACTGATTCGATGCTTCCATCTGTTTCAGCCGTCCATTTTAATCCTGCAGGGGCAATCCATACTGTTTCGCCGGGCTTTGGGGCTACAGGAAGGGTTATTGGTGTTCCTGGCTGAACTTTCATTGAAGCAATATTTATAGGGTTTGGAAGAACCTCAGAAACTACAGTTAAATTTGCTGGGCTTTCACTGGATATCTGTCCTGATATTTGAGGCTTTCTTCCTTGAACATCAGTTGAGCCATAACCTGAAAATCCTACAGATACATATATATCATAAGAACCATTTTTAAATAAATTTTGCTTGCTGTCTTTTATTTTGTCCTTTGTTCCTCTCCATGGGCCTGAAGATGATAAAGAAATTTCATCAAAAGCGGTCTGATTCATCATGTCAAGCTGTGTTCTTGATGGAAGAATATATATATACTGCTTTCCTAAAGATATATTGCTGTCTCCTGTAAATCTTGGTCTTATCCATTTATTAAGGGTAAAGTCTCTGCCATCAAGCTCAAAACCAACAGAATCATTGTCTGCTGCATCCTTTGGATTTACAGTTGGAGCGTCAGGCTGTTTAATTATAGTAGCTTTGCTTTCTCCTTTTTGTCCTCTTTTAACTGTAATATAAAAACTTCTTCCTGCTGAATCTAAGTCAATACCTCGGACAAGAGCTTTTCTGTCTTTGCCAACTGTTGCTTTTCCAAGAAGCTTTTTACAATCCTCGTCATTATAAACAGAAATAACATCTCCTTGATTTAGGCTTATTCCAGTTCCACTCCCTGTATCTATTACTTCAATAGTATCATATTTCCCCGGATTGTTATTTATCGTTATTTTGTTTGTATCGTTTAGCATCTCAGATAAAATATTCATATAAAGGTTTATGGTTTTATTATATCCAACAAGGTTTCCTTTATATGTGTATACACCATTTTTTAAAGTCGCTTTTTCTTTATCCCATGAAACTACTATTTGATGCATTGTATTATCTTGAAATATTGCTGAAACTCTGTCAGGTAAGTACTTCTTTTCAAGATATTCTTTGGACGTATTTGCATCATAATTTGGTATATCTATTGTAATATCTTCAACATCTTTGATTTTATCAGTAGATTTTGTTGTTCCAAGTTCAACAGGTTTTTCACTTCCATCTGAATCTGAGGATAAGGAAAAAATCTTATTTTTTGTGGTATTAAATATTAATTTCCCATTTAATACATTTATATATCCTGTATCCTCGTCTGATAGTTTTATTTTTTCACCAGAACCATCGGTTTTGATTTTATAAAGTTTTCCCTTATCCAAAACATTTCCGTAGTATATATAATCGCCAAAAACATTTATATGATGTCCTTTGTTGTATAATTTTGCTTCGGCAAGTATTGGAATAACTGGACCATTTCCGTCCTTTGCAATTTTGCTTATAACTCCTGTACCAGATGAAAAGTACATATAATTTCCAACAACTTGAAGGCAATCTGCCCATCCATCCCATATCTTGCCTCGGAATTTTCCATCAAGGCTTACTACATAAGGTTTATGCCCATCTGAAAGGTTTGTATAGTAAATATAATCTCCAACTATATTTAAATATGCTGCCTCTCCTGTATCTGCAGGGAGTTTAGATAACCCAGAGCCATATCTGCTGACTTTATAAATTTTTCCGCCGTCTGAGTGATTGCAAAAATAAATGTTATCCCCGCAAAGTGTTAAGTAGGAGCCGTGAACATCAGCAATTTTTTCCCTACCAGAACCATCTGTTCTAACTTTATAAATTTTTCCACCATCAGAATAATTGCTGTAGTATATCCATCCATTAGATACGTTAATATACTGAGCTTTATCCTCTGATATTTTCTTATTGTATGCACCATCATAGCCTGCTTTATAAAGTTTTTCATTATCAGCAGGGTTGCTGTAGTAGATATAGCCTTCATTGTCAACTGATGCTATGCCATTATTGTTTGAATTACCTGTGGTAGTACCAAAACTTGATTCATCATCAAGGTTTAAATAAATTGATTTTGATCCTGACCAGTTTGTTTCAAAAACACCTTTTGCAATAGTTCTGCCGTCGCCGGAGAGAATATATACCTCATCCCAGTAATCATCAGAAGTATAGGTTGCAGTGTCAGATAAGCTTTTCTGAAAGTTACTGTGCTTTAATTTATAGTATTTAGCGTCAGGCAAGCCGTAAATCTTATTAATTTTAAAACTTATTGCCTTTATAGGTGATTTTACAGTAATGTACACATCTAATTTTGGAAGAACTTCTTTAAATTCATATGTTTTGTTATCCCATTCATAAATATGTTTTTTACCGTTTTCATCGATATAAGTCATTTTATTATATTTTCTTACAGAGTTATTTCCAGTATGAGAGTCATAATCTGATGAAAAAAGTTTGCTTATTCTTTGGTAACCTGCATCATAAAGATAATAAAAATCATAATTTCCATTTTTAATTATTTCGTTTGTTGCATAGTTATTTTTTTCAAGATATTTAACTGAATAAGCAGTATCTTCTACAATTATAAGACCATCCTCTGAAGGAAGCCCTGCAAAAACATTGTCAACAGCATTAAATTCTAATTTGTATGGAGAAAGATTAAATTTACCATCTTTTGATTTGATTTTACCATTTAATTCAAGCACATAAGTTTTATTATGTGTGTAAGGTTTAGTAGGTTTAACTTTTACTTCTTTTAAATTAGGACTTAAAGTTATATTGATGGGTACACTGTAATTACTGTTTTTTTCATAAACCTTAATATTAGAAGTATTTACAGTATTTTTGTCGACTTCCATACTAAATTTTATTGTCCATTCTTTATTTGATGGAACATTGTATTTTTTTTCAACTTCTGCTGCAAAAGCATGGCTCCTGTTTCCAAGAGATGGAAAACACGAGAGCATTATATTTATTGCAAGAAAAATGGAAAGTGCTTTAAAAATTTTTTTCAATCTCATCCCCCCTAAAGCATATCTTTAATATTATTATCGCCCTTTTTAAAGAAAAGTAAAGGATTTAAGCTCTAAGCAATCGGTAACTTTCAAACTTTTTTTGCACCTAAATTTTTTGCTTAAAAGTGGCAAAGTGCTGTATAATATTTGTATGAAAACGGGGGTGTAAGATATGAGAAAGAGAAGAATAAAAAGTTTTGTAATTGGATTTGGATTTTTACTGATATTTTTATTCTCATTTAAATTTAATGCTTATGCAGCGGAGCCAATTGGTGAGGTTAGAACTATATTAAAAGAATTTTATGTAGATGAAATACCTGATTCAGTGCTTCAAAAGCCTACGATAGATGAAATTGTAAAGGGATTAAATGATCCTTATACTGAATATTTTACTAAAGAAGAGTATGGAGATTTTGTAAATTCCATTAATAATGATGTAGTTGGAATTGGAATAAGAATTGAATATGTTCCTGAAGGCGTTAAAGTTATTTCCTTTTCTAATGATTCTCCAGCAAAAGAAGCAGGAATGCTAGAAGGGGATATTATTACAGGAGCAGATGGGACAAGCTTTTCTGGATTAAAAGAAGGAGAAGCCTTAAAATATATTAAGGGTAAGGAAGGAACCTATGTAAAGTTATCAGTAAAAAGGGGAAATGAATTACATAATTTTAATGTTAAAAGGAAGGCAGTTCATTTTAAAACAGTAGAGGGCAAAATAACAGGTGGGAATGTTGGATATATTTCTATATATTCCTTTGGAGATCAAACGCCGGATGAGTTTTATAATGTGCTATTAAGTTTAAAGAAATCAAAGCCTGAAGCTTATATTATTGATTTAAGAAATAACCCTGGTGGTTATTTAAACTCTGCCCTTAAAATGGCAGGATATTTTGTAGGAGATAAACCAATTCTTATAACTGAGGATAGGATTAACGGCAAAACAACATATTACTCATCAGGCTATAAAGAGGTAATAAATAAACCCGTAGCTTTTCTTATTAATGAAAATAGTGCTAGTGCATCAGAAGTTTTATCAGCATCAGTTAAAGATTATAAGAAGGGATTTTTTATAGGAAGTAACACCTTTGGAAAAGGTCTTGTTCAAACTACGTATCCTGTATCTGATGATGGTGTTTTGAAATTTACAATACAAAGATTTTACTCACCTTATGGAAATGAAATAAATAAAAAGGGTATTGCTCCGGATCTTTATGTTAAAAATGCTGATCCACTAAAAATTGCAACACTTTTATATGCAAAAACAGATTCAAATGGAGATAATATTTTTGTAAGTATAGGAGGGAGATGCTTTAGAATTCCATCATCCCTGGCAGCTAAAAAGGAATATGAAGATGCTTTTAAATATATTCTTGGAAATTCAAATGTCATAAGATATGAAGGCAAAAGCGGTGAAAAACTTGGCACATCATCTTATAGAAGGTGAAATTTTGAAAATAGATAGTATATGGACGGTTAAAAATTGTTTTTTGATAAAAAGACTATTTATTGATTTCACTTGCCACATGTCACGTGCCTGGCACTAAGCGAATAAAAACAGATAATATATGGGGGTAAAAAGATGAAAGTAAAAAAAGCAATTATTCCAGCGGCGGGACTTGGAACCAGATTTCTTCCTGCAACTAAAGCTCAGCCTAAGGAGATGCTTCCTATTGTTGATAAGCCAACTATACAATATATTGTAGAGGAAGCTGTTGCGTCTGGGATAGAGGAAATCCTTATTATAACAGGAAGAAATAAGAGAGCTATTGAGGATCATTTTGATAAATCAGTTGAGCTTGAGATGGAACTTGAGGCAAGCGGGAAGAAAGAGCTTTTAAATACTGTAAGAAGTATTTCAAATTTAGCAGAGGTTTATTACATAAGACAAAAGGAGCCTAAAGGTCTTGGAGATGCTATTTTATGTGCAAAGACCTTTGTAGGGAATGAACCTTTTGCTGTTATGCTTGGTGATGACATTGTTGACAGCTCTTATCCTTGCTTAAAGCAGTTAATTGATGTTTTTGATGAATATAATACTACAATTATAGGCGTTCAAGAGGTACCAATGGAAGATGTCTATAAGTATGGAATTGTAAATGGGGTTTTTATCGAAGACGATGTTTATAAGGTTAAGGATTTAATAGAGAAGCCGAGTATAAATGCTGCGCCATCTAATATAGCTATACTTGGAAGGTATATTATAAGCCCACAAATATTTGAAATGCTTGAAAAAACAAAGCCGGGGAAAAATGGTGAAGTTCAGCTGACAGATGCATTGAAACTTCTTTTAGGGAAAGAAGCAATATATGCATACAAGTTTAAAGGAAAAAGATATGATGTAGGAGACAAGCTTGGCTTCCTGCAAGCTACTGTTGAATTTGCTTTAAAAAGAGATGACATAAAAGACCAGTTTAAGGCCTATTTAAAGTCCATAATTAAGAAGATAGACTAGGGACAATAAGACTATAGATAATAATTTAATTGTTGATATAATATATAATAGTATATTTTGATTTAAGGAGTAAAAAAATGATTTTAAAGGCGGTAATACTAGGAATTATTGAAGGAATTACGGAGTTTTTGCCTATATCCTCTACAGGGCATTTAATTCTTGTGGGTAAGTATCTTAACTTAGGAAGAATTCAAAATGTGTTTGACGTGGTAATTCAGGCAGGCGCAATTTTGGCAGTAATTATATACTTTTGGAATGATATATGGCCGAAGTTTCCTTTTGAAAAGGGATACAATAGGCGCCATGCAAAAAATGTTTACAGGCTTTGGGGAAAGGTTATAATTGCTTTTTTCCCAGCAGCTATTATTGGAGTTCTTACAAATGATTATATAGATAAATATCTTTTTAATTCTAAATCTGTTGCAATGGCACTTATTGTAGGGGCGTTTTTGCTTTTGTATGCTGAGAAAAGATTAAAGAGGGTAAGAGTTGATTCTACAGATGATATGACTTATTCTGATGCGCTTATGGTAGGTATCTTTCAATGTCTTTCCCTTTGGCCAGGCATGTCCCGTTCTGCATCCACAATAATTGGAGGATTATTTATGGGACTTTCAAGAGCAGCTTCAGCAGAGTTTTCTTTTTACCTTGCTATTCCAACAATTATTGGAGCCTCAGTTTTTAAGCTTTTTAAAGCAGGCTTAGCTTTTACATCTGCTGAATGGCTTTTGATTTTTATAGGCTCTGCAGTTTCTTTTATAGTTGCACTCATAGTTGTCTCATTGTTTATGAACTATATTAAAACGAAAAAGCTTGCACCTTTTGCATATTATAGAATTGCACTTGGAATAGTTGTTCTTTTATCAATTGCGCTTTAAGGTGATTTATGAAGGAGATGTGATATGCGTATTTTATTTGAAATGTTTGCTTCGTTTTTTAAAATTGGTGCATTTACCATTGGCGGCGGATATGCAATGGTACCATTAATAGAAAAGGAAGTTGTTGATAGAAAGAAATGGATTAAAGAAGATGAGTTTGTTGATATGTTAGCCCTGGCTCAATCAGCTCCCGGTCCTATTGCTGTAAATACTGCGGTGTTTGTAGGATATAAAATAGATGGTGTAATAGGAAGCGTTTTTACAACTTTAGGAGCAGTTTTACCATCATTTTTAATTATTCTTTTTATTGCATCATTTTTTATTGGCATTAAGGATAGTCAGGTTGTAGCAAGAATTTTCAAGGGCATAAGACCTGCAGTTGTTGCACTTATAGCAGCACCGGTTATAAGGCTTTCAAAAAGTGCAAAAATAAATAAAAAAACCTTTATGATCCCAGTTATAGCAGCTATATTGGTGGCATTTTTAAATATTACTCCAGTTTATATAATTATAGCTTCAGCACTTGGAGGCATACTTTATGGCAAATTTTTTAGGAGGACTAGCAAATGAGTATTTTAATGCAGGTATTTTTTTGCTTTTTTAAAATAGGCCTTTTTAGCTTTGGCGGCGGATATGCAATGCTCCCTTTAATCCAAAAAGAAGTTGTTGATAAATATGCTTGGGTGAGTGTTCAGGAGTTTATTGATGTGGTTGCTATATCTCAAGCAACCCCAGGACCTGTTGCAATAAATACAGCAACATATATAGGCTATAAAACATCAGGAGTAATTGGTTCTGCTATGGCAACACTTGGGGTTACATTGCCTTCATTTATAATAATGATTATAATTTCAAAGTTCTTTTTAAAGTTTAAGGATAATAAGTATATGGATTATGCCTTCTTAGGGTTAAGACCTGCAACAGTAGGCCTTGTAGCAGCTGCAGCTATACTTGTAGCCTATGGTTCATTTATTGATTATAAGAGTGTGATTATATTTTTATTATGCTTTATTGCATCACTTAAATATAATGTAGACCCTATACTGCTTATTGTTTTGGCAGGAGCAGCGGGATACTTTTTATATTAAAAATAACGAGCAGCAATTGGAATGAGATAGCAAAATTTAAAGTAGTTAATAATATTTAGAGGTTGCCTGATAATATAGGGTAACCTCTTTTTTATTTACTTCGGAGGGGTCTAATTTACTTTTGCAATTAATTCGATAAATTCCGATAAAATTTTTTAAATTTTGTATAAAAAAGCATTGACATGTATAACTATGCCATGTATAATACATTTATAATAATTAAGGTCTTAAATCATAATGATGCATATATATTAGTTTATATAAAATGAAGCAATTATAGAATATAAATAAAAATCAAGTAAATATACTAATAAAATAAACAACAATAAAAAAACACAATTTTTTTTTGCCTACCATTGAATAAGTATTACATTTTATTGTATCATTATACAAAACTTAATTTAAATTATAGGGGGTACTAATTAAAATGAAAAAGAAATTATTATGCATGACATTGGCACTAATTTTATCCTTATCAATTTTTGCTGTTGGGTGTTCAAGCAGTAAAAATGGAGCTGCAAAAGAAAAAGAATCAGCTAAACAGCAAACAGATTTTGAAAAAATAAAAAAATCAGGGAAAATAGTTTTAGGTACTTGTGCAGATTATCCGCCATATGAATTCCATAAAGTAACAAATGGAAAAGATGAAATAACAGGCTTTGATATACTTATTTTAAAGGAAGCTGCAAAGGATTTAGGAGTGGAGCTTGAAATTAAGGATATGAGTTTTGATGGACTTTTAAGTGCACTTCAGGCAGGTACAGTAGATGTTGTAGCTGCTGGAATGAATCCTACTCCTGAAAGAATGAAGAGTGTAGATTTTTCTAACAATTACCATAAGATAGTTCAAAGCCTTATAGTTAGAACCGAAGATAAGGACAAGTATAAGACCATAGATGATTTTAAGGGTAAAAAAGTAGCAGCGCAAAAGGGGTCAACTCAGCAGGATTTTATAAAAGAAAAAATGCCGGGATCAGAATTTAAAGGGCTTTCTAAGGTAACAGATATAGTTTTAGATCTTAAGAATAAAAAGGTTGAAGCAGCAGTTTTAGAAGAACCCATTGCAAAAGCTTATGTAAGTAAAAATCCTGACTTAGCAATCTCAGATGTTGATGTAAAGGGCAATGAAAACGGATATGCTATTGCAATAAAAAAAGATAATAAAGAGCTTCTTGATTCCATTAACAAAACTCTCGATAGACTAACAAAGGACGGCAGTATTAATAAATTCATGGAGGAAATGGTTAAGGAGGAAGCAGAATAGTTCACGGGTAAGCGGGCTTAAAGCGAGCCCTGTGTAATATCACTTTAAGGGAGGAGCAGCGGCTGCTGCACTCCTTTATAAGTTTTTTTCCTTATATATTTTGCTTTGGGGGTGTGCTATTTTGAATTTTGATTTTCTTCCTAAATATTATATGCTTTTTCTAGATGGAACTAAATATACCATTTTAATTGCAGTTTTTGCAGTTTTATTTGGAATACTTCTTGGGATATTATTTTCACTGATGCGTTTATCAAAGGTTAAAGTTTTAAACTGCATTGCAACTGTGTATATTGAATTTGTACGAGGGACGCCACTTTTAGTTCAGCTTTATATAATTTATTTTGGCTTACCTAAATTAGGCATAAATTTTCCCGAAATTGAGGCTTTCGGGTCATCTTTCCCTGATGTTATGGCAGGAATTATTGCCATGTCACTAAACAGTGGAGCATATGTAGCTGAAATTATACGTTCTGGAATTCAATCTGTTGATAAAGGGCAGATGGAAGCTGCAAGAAGTCTTGGTATGGGCAGCAGCATGGCTATGAGGTATGTTGTTTTACCCCAGGCAATTAGGAATATACTTCCTGCCCTTGGAAATGAATTTGTAACTATTATTAAAGACTCATCAATAACTTCTGTAATAGGTATTCATGAGCTTATGTATAATGCTGATACTGTAAGAGGAAATACATTTAGACCTTTTGAACCATTAATAATAGCAGCACTTATTTATTTTGTATTAACTTTTACTGTTTCAAGCCTGCTTCATAAGTTTGAAAGGAGGCTGAGCTTAAGTGATAGAGGTTAAAAATTTGAACAAGGATTATGGGAATCTTTCGGTATTAAAAGATATAAATGTGAATATTGAAAAAGGTGAGGTTGTAGTTATTATAGGGCCATCGGGCGCAGGGAAAAGCACTTTTTTAAGATGCCTTAACTTGCTTGAAACCCCAACCTCTGGTGAAATAATATTTGAAGGTAAAAATGTCACTAAAAAAGGTACAGACATAAACAAAATTAGAGAAAAGATGGGCATGGTATTTCAGCAATTTAATCTTTTTCCTAATATGAAAGTTATGGACAATATTACTCTCGCACCAATAAAGGTAAAGGGACAGGATGAAAATAGTGCAAAAGAAACTGCACATAGACTTCTAAAAAAAATTGGATTGGAAGATAAATCAGATGCCTATCCTAATCAGCTTTCAGGAGGTCAAAAGCAGAGAATAGCAATTGCAAGGGCACTTGCTATGTCTCCTGATGTTATGCTCTTTGATGAACCAACTTCAGCCCTTGACCCTGAAATGGTTGGCGAGGTTTTAAATGTTATGAAAGAACTGGCTGGAGAAGGAATGACAATGGTGGTAGTTACTCATGAAATGGGTTTTGCCAGGGAAGTTGGAAGCAGGATTCTTTTTATGGATGATGGAAAGATAGTTGAAGAAGGGAAACCTAAGGATATTTTTTCAAACCCTAAAAACCCAAGGACAAAAGATTTTCTAAGCAAGGTGCTATCAAATGATTTTTAGGCTCAAAAATGGGGGGCGGAACGGTCAAGACCGTTCCCTACAGAAAATCCATTAAAATATAAGTGCCAGCCTCTTGACATTTACAAATGTCAAGAGGCTGGCACTTATAAATTGAAAGATTTTTTTTAACAAAGTTATAATAGTGAGCATAATCTTATCGAGTAAGAGCAAAAATCTGTATTATCTTACTTTTTAAGTCTTTGGATGGTTTGTATGATAATGGATGTTATTGAATAAATTTATAAGGTTAACACATAATGTATCGAAAATACAAATAAATTGACAAATTTTGATAGTTGTGTTATTTATAAAGAGGGATAATTTGCTTTATTATTAACATTCAAAATATTCACATAAACAACATAAAATAGGGGGGTAATTTAATGAACAAAAAATCACGAGATGTTATGGTAATAGGTTTTGCGCTGTTTGCAATGTTCTTTGGAGCAGGTAATTTAATTTTCCCTGTTTATCTTGGGAAAATATCTGGTTCAAGTTACTGGCAGGCCATTATTGGATTTGTTATAACTGCAACAGGGCTTCCGTTTTTGGGAATAATTGCTGGGATAAAGGCAGGAGGTTCTGCTGAAAAAGTCGCCTCGAAGCTTGATAAGGGGTTTGCAGTTTTAATAATTACCGCTTTAACACTTTGCATTGGCCCATTATTTGCCATACCAAGGACTGCAGCTACAACTTATGAAATGTCAATTAAACCGTTCTTTTCCGGAATTAACCCTATCATTTTCTACTGCATATACTTTCTTATAAATATAATTTTTGTTATGAAACCTTCCAAAATAATAGATATAATTGGTTTTGTATTAACTCCAGTTTTATTTTTAACATTAGCTATTCTTATAGTAAAGGGCATCATAAATCCTATAGCAGCCCCTGTAAGCGTAAACTCTTCTCATATTTTTTCAAAATCTCTTGCAGAAGGATATCAAACTATGGATGCCATGGCAGCAGTTATATTTTCATCTATTATACTTTCATCTGCAATTCAAAAGGGTTATAAAAGTGAAAAGGAGATAATTGACGTAACAAGGAAATCTGGTTTTGTTGCCATTGGGGGATTGGCACTTGTTTATGGAGGTCTTGTTTACATTGGCTCACAAGCATCAGGCTTAATTTCAGGTGATATAGAAAAGGTTGAACTTGTTATTGAAGTTTCAAAAAGAATACTTGGGAATCAAGGAATGCTTGTTCTTGCTATAGCTGTTTCACTGGCTTGCTTTACTACTTCTATTGGCCTTATTACAACAGCTTCGCAATATTTTGAAAGATTAACTAATGGTAAATTAAAATACAGCATAAATGTTATCTGGATAAGTTTTATGAGCACTTTAATTGCCTATCTTGGGGTTGACAAAATAATAAAGCTTGCAGGTCCAGTATTAGATATTTTATATCCAATTATAATAATATTAATTATTTCAACATTGCTTGATAGGTTTGTTAAAGATGATAAAGTAGTTTCAGGTACTGTTTATACGACATTTGCAATTACCCTTGTAGATACATTAAACATATTTGGGCTTAGAAAAGTTACAAGCCATTTGCCATTTGCAAATATAGGATTTTGCTGGGTAGTTCCTGCAGTTATTGTATTTATATTTTTAGACATTAAATATAGCATGGAAATACATCAGAAATTAAATTTTGATGAAAGATAGTATTACTGGCAGCTGCCTACTGTTATATGAGTTATTATTTATTTTGTACTGATCACATAATATGAGATAGCCATTACTGGATGCTGTTTTTTGCTTACAGGTTTCCAAAATTAGTAAAAATAAATTTATTTCAATTAAAGACTATTTACGGGTATAATATAATTAATATTATGACACTGCAGCATATCTTAAAAAATTATCACTTAATAATATATGGTTAATTTGGCAGAAAGCAGGCAGAAATATGAAAATACTATTTATTTCAGATGTGGAATCAAAGTACTTATGGGACTATTTTGACAAAAAATATTTTGAAGATATTGATCTTATTATTTCTTGCGGTGATTTAAAAGCTGAATACCTATCCTTTCTTGTAACCATGGCAAGCATACCTCTTTTATATGTACATGGCAATCATGACAGCGATTATATTAAAAATCCACCTGAAGGCTGTGACTGTATTGAAGATACCATAGTAACATACAATAATATAAGGATATTAGGGCTTGGAGGAAGCAAACTATACAATAACGGGGACTTTCAGTATTCAGAAGAGGAAATGAAAAAAAGAATTAAAAAATTAAAGAGAAAGATTATAAAAAATGACGGATTTGATATTTTAGTTACTCATGCAGGGCTTTATGGTTTTGATGATGACAAGGATTTATGCCATGGAGGTTTTTTAAGCTTTAATGAACTTTTGGATAAATATTCTCCAAAATATTTTGTCCATGGGCATATTCACTTGAATTATGGTAGAAAGGAAAGAATAAGGGAGTATAATAAAACTACTGTTATAAATGCTTATGAAAAATATATTTTAGATTATGATGTAAAATAGGAGCACAAAATGCTCCTATTTATATTCTTCGGCTTCTACATTATCAACAAAATAATCCATATTTAAAATTTCTTCATTTGAAGCAATATCATCAGAGTCAACTTTTAAATTGCCATTATTATCATATATTGGACCTGTGAAAGGATGATAATCTCCAGTTATAATCATTTTTTTCATTAGGTTAACCAATTTTTGAGTTTCAATTGGGACATATTTTGTATAATATATATCGAGAGCATTAGATTCTAGCCCCCACCAGAAGTTAACAAGCTTATCATTGCTGCTGAACATGTCCATTATATTTTTAAAAGTGTTATTTAATATATTTTGTACTATCCTTTCATAGAAAATTCCCCAGCGCCATATTGGAGCCGACAGATGATGAATTGGTTTTCCTGTATTTATATCCATACTGCAGAGCATGGAGTATACACCAAATTTTGTTGTAACTTCCCTTGGAACAGAAAGGTTTCTGTTTGATATTATATCCGTTCCCATAGCAATAAGTTTTTTATCTGCATCTGTAAACTTATGATGGCTGTTCCATTCTCTTGTCCAAACTACTTTAACCTTTGCCTTTGGATTTACTATCTTAGCCCCTAAGGCAAAAGCATTTATGCAGCTTATTACTTCATGGCTTGGACTTGTAGCTGCGTAGCCTAAAAGATTATTTTCTGTCATGGACCCTGCAATGATTCCTGTTAAAAACCTTGGCTCATAGGTTCTCCCGTAGTAGTTGCTTAAATGTTTATAAGGTGTATGCTCGGAGCAGTTAAAAAATTTAATGTTTGGGTATTCAAGAGCACATCTTAATGTATCATTCTTAAAAACTGGGCTGGTAGTAAAAATAACGTCATTGCCATTATCTGCTAAGGATTTAATATATGGATAAGCTCCTCCGCGTTCAGGAACATTATCCACATATGTTGTTACAACCTGATCTTTAAGCACCTCTTCAAGATACTGCCTTCCAAGTTCATGGCCATATGTCCATCCTGATGATTCAGCATTTCTTGCATATAAAAAAGCTACTTTGAGTTTCTTTTGAGGAATAATAAGAGTAGATAAGGTTGAAAGTACTCCTCCCTCATTTTTCTGCGGGGCAGTTTTAATGTCTATTAAACTATCTTTTTCAACAAGTTGAAGCTCTTTTATAAGTTCTTTAAGTGTTTTCTCAAATTCTTCTTCATTTTGCACATCATGAATACCATAAAGCTTTGCATAATTAAGATATGCATCTCCTGTTGTAATGGGAAGGCTTCCTCCTCCCATTTTTAAATACACTTTTCTAAATGTGTTATATATATGAAGTTCAAAGTATTTATATTTATTACTAATATAATCTTCAGGCGGATTATACTTATCCAAAAGCTTTGAAAGCTTTTCAAAGTTTCCTTTTTTCGAAAACCAAATAGAGTTAATTTTAGTTTTATTATTAAATTTTAAAAATTCATAGTAAATTTCTACTGTAGGATTATTGATGTCCATTTTTGGTATTAACCTTGTAACTTTAGCGTACATAGAATAGGCATCAAAGTATTTAAGGACACTTACTCTTTTGTTCCCTTCAATTACATAATACCAATTCAAATATTCATAAACCTTTATTGGATCTCTTATCCCTTCTTCAATGTGAGCTTTGCATACGTCTATCCATTTTTGGCGGAACTCAGAATTATTTAGTATAGGCATAAAATTATTTGCAAAGCTTAAACTCCTTAAATGGGTATAGGTGCCAACAATTTTTTTTAAAGGTATTTCCATTATTCCAAGGTCTACTTGGGATACTATTTCTGCATCTTTTACCATCTCTTCAAGGGAAGGAAGGTATCCACTTTGACCTTTGGAGGTCTTACTTGAGTATTCTTTCATCCCGGCTTTTCGGGCATTGTTAAAATAATCAAGCTCATCATTATTCATAAATCGCACCACCTTTTTATTATTAAAGACATATGAATATGAATTATTGAACTAAACATCTAATAAGAGTATAATCATTATATTATAAATAAGATATAATGTAAAAAAAATATCTACATTTTGTCATATGTTTAGGTGGAGTAAGTTTATGAAACTATCAAAGAAAATTGCTTCTAAAATTACTATAATATTTTTAATCATAAATGTGGTTACATATTTTTATTGTGAAACTTATCTTACTAAAAGTATTAAAAATATTGAAATAAGTCAGATGAAAAATTCAATAGGGAAAGTTAAAAATATTATAAACCATGATATTTTAAGCATGTCAAGCTCTAATCTCGAGTATTCGAGGTGGGATGATACATATAAGTTTATGAAGGATTTTAACAATGATTATATTGAAGCAAATTTAAGAGATTTAGCTTCACTTCAGCAGCAAAATATCGATTTTGTTATATTCTCAGATAACGAAGGGAAAATAGTAAAGGACATAGCGGTACAAAACTACTTAGGTATAAACGATTCATCTGCAAAGAAAAAAATTACAGAAGATATAGTTCCAGTTATAGCAAGCAAAAAGCAAAATGAAATGAGTGGGTTTATTTCAACAGAAAAGGGTATATTTTTAGTCTCTGCTCTTCCTATAGTAAAAACTGATGGAACAGGGGAACCCAGGGGAGTTTTGATTTTAGGAAAAGCTGCAGGCAGTAATTTTTTATACAGGTTGTCGAGAGATTTTAATTTATCCCTTAGTATAGAGACATTGCAGGATATTAAAGATTATAATTTTGATAAAGAAGATATGTCTGTTAAGTTTGATGATAGAAACAGTATATCAGGCTATTTTTTAGTAAAGGATGTTTTTGATAAACCCATTGCTTCTATAAGAGCGGTAGCCCCAAGGAATATCCATAATGTTGCTGTAAAGGATGTGCACAGCTTTGTATGCATACTAATATTAATTGAATGTTTAATAGCACTTGCTATTTTAATTTTACTTCATCAAATAGTTACTAAAAAAATTGCTGTTATTAAGGGCTTTGTAGATGAGGTATCTGCAACTGGGAATATATCTTCGGATGTTGTAATTAGTGGCAATGATGAAATTTCAGAACTTGGAAATAAATTCAAAGATTTATTTATAAATCTCGAGAAAAACAAGGAAGAAATGTTTGATAATCAGGAGAAATACAGGCAGCTTTTTTCAAATTTATCAAGTAACTTTTTATACAATAAAGTATTATATGATGAAAATGGAGAGCCTGAAGATTTTTTAATTATTGAAGCAAATATTGCATTCACAAAAAATTTTAACATTAAAAAAGAGGATATAGAAGGGAAAAAAGCTTCAAGTGTGATGCCTTGGATTAATAGGGATATTTATAAGTGCAAGGAGTTTTTAAAAGCCATGTTAAGCGAAAATCAGCATAAAAAGGTTGATAGTATATATATAGAGGAGCTTAATGCATGGTATTCCTTTGTTATATATAGTATAAAGCCTGGATATTTTGCCCTTATATTTGATGATATTACTGAGAAAAAAAATAAAGATGAAATGATTATTAAGCTTGCATATTATGATGTTTTAACAGGGCTTCCAAACAGAAAAAATATAATGGAATGTATTAGTAAAGAATTTGATAATGGTGAAAAGTTTTCTATTCTTTTTATGGATTTGGATAATTTTAAGGAAGTAAACGATAAGTTTGGGCATAGGGCAGGTGATTACGTACTTTCAAGTGCTTCAGAGAGATTAAAGAGTTTGATTGATGATAATGTTGTAATAGGAAGGCTTGGGGGCGATGAGTTCTTAATATTAAAAAGACATTCTAATGATATTGAGGAAGCCAAAAAGCTTGCACAAGATATAGAAGATATTTTAAGCAAACCTTTTACTTACTATAACAGTGAAATCAGCATCGGCGCCAGTATAGGGATAAGCATATATCCTGATGACGGCAGTGATATAACGAAGATTATATCAAATGCAGATAAAGCAATGTACAACATAAAAAGAGAAGGCGGCTTCGGATATAGCGTTTATAAGAGATAAAAATGGGGACATTTAGGGATTTTATTTGCAAAAGGTGCCTGCCTCTTGACATATGACATTTGACTAATGTCAAAAATGTGGGACGTTTAAGAATTTATTAATTTTAGCAAATTCTTAAACGTTCCCATTTATTATTATCTTTCTTTTAATTTTTCAACTTCACCATATTCAGTTTCGAAGGTCTCAACTGTTACATTTTTCATTTTTAATGGGTTAAGGGGTCTATCATTATAGTCTGTTTTCTGATTTACTATTTTATCAACCTCATCCATTCCTTCAGTTACTTTCCCAAAGGCTGCATAGGCTCCGTCGAGATGAGGGGAATCGTTTGTCATAATGAAAAACTGAGAGCCTGCTGAATCAGGATGAGCAGCTCTTGCCATAGATATTACCCCTCTTGTATGTTTTAAGTCATTTTTAAAACCATTTTGGCTAAACTCACCTTTAATTGAATATCCTGGTCCACCAATTCCAGTTCCTTTTGGGCATCCCCCTTGAATCATAAAGCCTAAAATTACTCTATGAAATATAAGCCCGTTATAAAAGCCATTTTCAACAAGGGATATGAAGTTTTTTACTGTGTTTGGGGCAATTTCGGGGTAAAGTTCAACTTTAATTGAATCCCCATCTTCCATTTCTATTGTAACAATAGGATTTTTGTTCATTTTAATCATCCTTTCTAATAAGTTCAAATTCATATTGTATTATACCAAATACTTCTTTTAATATACAGCAAAATCTGAAAATAACTAATAATTTGGTGCAAGAGGAGAATAATGCTTAACCGTCACCATATTTTTATTATTATATAATTTTTTTATAGTATTTTGAATAGATTATAGGAGCAGCTTTGTAATTCGCAATTTAGATTAAATACACTACTGCGATAAGAAACAAAGATGCTCTAAGGATTAAAATGCTAGACAAGTTGGAATGTCAAATGTCAAGAGGCAGGCACCCAATGGTTGGCAAAGAGGCAGGCACCCGGTGGTTATTTTTTCCAATTGCGGGAACATAAATAAAGATGTATAATTAAACCAAAAAATTGAGAGGTGAAAGTATGATTGAAATAAGCGGCGTTTCAAAAACTTATGCCAATGGGAAGAATAAAGCTGTTGATGATATTAATTTAAACATAAGGGATGGAGAAATATTTGGATTTTTAGGCCCGAATGGAGCAGGGAAGACAACTACAATAAAGCTGATAACTGGAATTTTAAGGCCTGACTGCGGTGATATAAATATTAACAATATAAACATTTTAAAAGAACCTGTTAAAGCTAAAGAAAATATTGGATATGTCCCGGATAATCCTGAGATATTTAACAGGTTAACTGGAATTGAATATTTAAACTTTATAGGGGACATTTATGATGTTGATGAATCAGAAAGAATTAAAGTTATAGAGGAGTTATCCGAAGGGTTTGAAATAAAGGATGCACTGCCATCAAAAATTGGAAGCTATTCTCATGGTATGAAGCAAAAGCTTGTTATAATGGGAGCTCTTATCCATAATCCGCCTACATGGGTACTTGATGAGCCCATGGTTGGTCTTGATCCAAAATCAGCCTTTATACTTAAAGAGATGATGAGAAAACATGCCGATGCAGGGAAAACTGTTTTTTTCTCAACTCATGTAATGGAAGTAGCAGAAAAAATATGTGACAGAATAGGAATAATAAAAAAGGGTAAGATTATTTTTGTAGGTACATTGGATGAGCTTAGAGCGACAAGGAAAGAAAATGAGAGCCTTGAAAATTTGTTCTTGGAGTTGATTGGAGAATGAAAAAAGCATTAGCACTTTCAAAATTATATATTGATTCACTTTATGGTTTGAGTGGATTTACCAGCGATTTAAAAACCAATAAAAAGGCAGTTTTAAAGAAAGTATCCTTTGTCATTTTAATAGCAGCATCCTTTTCAGGAATGGTGGCTATGCTTGCATATTTTAATTCTGTTATGTATGATTCTTTAAAGTCAATAAATCAGGAATCTCTTATTTTAACATCATCTGTAATATTTGCTTCTCTTACAACTTTAATATTTGGAATATCAGGAATTATAGCTAATTATTTTGTAGATATGGGCGGGGAAATAATACTTTCTATGCCTTTTGAGCCTTGGAATATACTTTTTGCAAAGTATGTTTCAAATTATATTTATGAAACATTGATTTCAACTGTAATAATGGCAACAGGCTTTGTTGTATATGGAGTTAAGGGAGGGGAAGGAATACTTTTTTATATTGTATCAGTACTTATATCTCTTGCAGTCCCCATAGTTCCTTTAGCAATTTCATATTTTATAGTAATTCCTCTTATGAGAGCAGGAAATTTCTTAAAAAATAAAGATGTTTCAATGATTTTATCTGGATTTATTGCTGTAATATTTGCTGTTTTAATTCAAATATTTGGTCAAAAAATGGCTGAGATGGAAATGAGTCAAAATGCAATTGTGGAAAAATTTGCATCACCAAATGGGCTTGTATCAGTATCAGGTAAGATTTACTATCCTTCAATATGGGCAACTTATGCTATGTCAGGTGCAGGCACCTTAAAGGGATTTTTGAATTTTATTATATTTATAGCAGTATCTTTTGGTTTTGTTTTCCTGCTTATAACTTTAATGTCTAATATTTATGCTGAAAGTATAGCGAGAGGACAGGAGAGCAACAAGTCCAATAAAAAGTTTACAGAAAGCGAGTTTAAGGCGCAGGTTAAGAAAAACAGCAGGATTAAAGCTCTTTTAAGTAGAGAAATAAAATTAATGAACAGAGAGCCTACATATTTTTTAAATGGGCCTTTTGAAATATTTTTTATTCCTTTATTTCTTGGAATAATGCTTTTTATTCAAGGAGAAGATGTATCAAAGCAGTTATCACAGATTCCACTTTTTAAGGATTCATCTTATTATGCTACTCTTATAGCTTTAGCTTTTGCTGAATTTTTAGGAGTATCAGCTAATGTAACATCTACAGCTATATCAAGGGAAGGGAAGGGGTTTAATATAATAAAATCTATGCCAATTTATCCTAAGGAGTTTATTGAGGCAAAGCTGCTTCATGGATATGTATTTGATGTTATTGCTTCTGTTATGATTTCCGTTATATACCTGTTCTTTGATTTTTCAATTTTAAATGCTTTAATTATCCTTATTATATCTATAATTGCATCTTCTCCATTCATTATACTGGGATTACTTATAGAGCTTAAGTATCCGAAATTAAACTGGGACAATCCCCAAAAGGCGGTAAAGCAAAATATGAATGCAGTAATAATTATGTTTGGAAATATGGGATTTATTGCAGCCCTATGTCTTATATCTTTTAAATTTATTAAATCTCCTTTAGCTGCTTACAGCTTCATATTATCTGTATCTTTAATATTGTCCTTAATATTTATAAACTGGTTGTTTAGATATGCGGAAAAGAGATTTTATGAGATAGAAATATAATTTGATTAAAGCTTATGTTAAAGTTAAAGCTTTGCATAAGCTTTAACTTTAACAGGTAAAGAATGCCAGACAAGCTATAGGGAACGGTCTTGACCGCTCCGTTGATGAACGAGCAAAATAGCCCCTTATAGAAATTTCATAAGCTTTCTTATTTTTTCAAGGCCCATATTATATGGCGGGTACTTTTGTTTAATATCAAAATGTATTTGGTTTTTAAGCACACTTTTTTTGTGCGAAAATGTATCAAAGGAAGCTTTACCATGATAATTTCCCATGCCGCTTTGTCCTACACCGCCAAAAGGCAGATAGGATGTAGTCATATGGCTTATAGTATCATTTACTGAAACTCCACCAGAAGAAGTTCCTGTAACAACCTTTTCAATGTTGCTTTCTAAATTTGAGAAGAAGTAAAGTGCAAGAGGCTTTTCTCTACGATTTACAAATTCTATCACTTCATCAATATTTTCAAATTCAATAACAGGAAGTATTGGCCCAAATATTTCATCAGTCATTATTTCATCTTCAAGGGATACATCTTCAATTATAGTAGGCTCAATATATAAGCTGCCTGCATCAGTATTTCCGCCAGTTACAATTTTGCCCTGCTTTAGTAGGTTTTCAAGCCTGTCAAAGTGTTTTTTACTTATTATTCTTCCATAGCAGTTACTTTCTTTTGGATTACTGCCATAAAATTCTTTTATGGCTTCTTTCATTTTATTTAACAGCTCTTCCTTAACATCCTTGTGAACCATAAGGTAATCCGGAGCCACACAGGTCTGACCTGAATTTAAATATTTTCCCCATACAATTCGCTTTGCAGCATATTCAATTTTAGTATCCTTATCTACAATGCAGGGGCTTTTTCCTCCAAGCTCTAAAGTTACAGGGGTTAAAAATTTGCTGGCAGCCTCCATTACAAGCTTTCCAACGGTTGGACCTCCTGTAAAGAAAATAAAATCATATCTATGCGTTAAAAGCTCTGATGATTTAATTGAACCATTTTTTACAACATAAATATAATCCTCATCAAAAGCATCACTTATAACTTTTTCAATAGCCTTATATGTTTCAGGAGCAGATCTTGAGGGTTTTAAAATTGAGCAGTTTCCGCCAGCAATTGAGCCTACAAGTGGGCTTATTATTAGCTGAAATGGATAGTTCCAAGGCCCAATAATCAATGCTTCTCCATATGGCTCAGATATAATAAAGCTTTTACCCCCTAAATATGCAGGAGGGGTTTTAACCTTTACAGGTTTTGCAAAGCTTTTTAAATTTTTTATCATGAAATCTATATCATTAAGCGCAAAACCAACTTCTGATGTATAAGCTTCAAAGGTTGATTTATTAAGATCTTTTTTTAATGCATCAAGCAGCAATGTTTCATTGCTGTTAATTGAATTTTTAAGCTTTTGAAGCTGCATTATTCTAAAGTCTAAATCTTTTGTTTTTCCCGTCTTAAAAAAATCACGCTGTTTTTTTATTATATCTTCAATGTCAAAGTTTTCTTGCTTTTCATCCATATAACAACCACCCCTTTAATAAATTATATCATAAATATCAAAAGAATAAGGACTTTGGAAGGCAAACTTGCTGGGATGAGTGCCAGCCTCTTGATATATGACATTTAAAATGCAATTATCAGCAAAAACGGGCGAACAATGTTTGCTCCTACAATATGTCACATCTGCGTGCCAGGCACCTCTTAGATGACATTTGCGTCATATATCAAGTATGGTAGGGAACGGTCTTGACCGTTCCGTTGATGAACGAGCGAAATTTGGGGGCGAAACGGTGCCAACACCCAGGTAGCAATTTTATCCTGTGGTATTTGCAGGGCGATCTGAATTTGTGGGGCGGAACGGTCAAGACCGCTCCCTACAAAATGCCATGTGTCTGGCACTTTTTGCAGTCGCTTTTGATATGATATAATTAATTAAAGTGTATATAAGGAGGGTTGTCGTATGGGTATTTTGAATTTTTTAAGTGCTAATTGTAAAAGCTGTTATAAATGTTTAAGAGCATGCCCTGTAAAAGCTATAAGGTTTAAAGATGAGCAGGCTCAAATTGATGAAGATAGATGTATAGGATGCGGTACGTGTTTTTATACCTGCCCTCAAAATGCAAGAAATATTAAAAGTGACATTGATTTAGTAAAAGAAGCTATTAAAGAGGGAAGAGATGTTGTGGTAAGTATTGCTCCTTCTTTTCCAGCAGAATTTCATGAGATTAATCCATTTAAAGTTCCTGCTGCGCTAAAAAAACTTGGGATAAAATATGTAGAAGAAACGGCTTTTGGAGCAGAAATAGTTTCAAATTTGTACAGTAATTATATAAAAAGCAGCAGTGAAGATGTGTATATTACAACTGCATGTCCTTCTGTTAATTTGTTTATACAGAAGTATTTTCCTTCCATTACTAAATTTATGCTTCCTTTTGTTTCGCCAATGATTGCCCATTCAAGAGTAATAAGAAAAAAGTATAACAATCCTTTTGTTGTTTTTATCGGACCTTGCATAGGGAAAAAGCTTGAAAAGGAAGATTTCCAAACAGAAGATGCCATAGATGCAGTACTTACCTTTGATGAAATGACTCACTGGCTTAAAGAGGAAGAAATAGATTTTAATAGCCTTGAGCCTGAAAGCTTTGATACAGATGCATCACTTAGGGGTAAGATATTTCCCTTCAGCGGAGGAATTTTAAAAGGGTTAAAAAATCAGGACTGCATGAACGAATATGAGATTATATCTGTAGATGGGGAAGAAATGTGCAGAGATACCTTTACCTCTATTGAAAACGGTGAGCTTAAGAAAGTAATAGTTGAAGCAAATTTCTGCAAAGGGGGATGCATAGGGGGCCCCTGCCTTAGAAACAATCAGGGTATATTTACAAAAAAATTAGAAGTTAAAGACTATGCCAAGGACGCTGTCTATGAAATTTCAGATAAAAAGATATTTGATATAGATTTTACAAAATATTATTTTGATAGGAGCTTAAAGCCTTTAAATCCATCAGAGGAGGATATAAAGAATATACTTTCTTCCATGGGAAAATTCAGTGAAAAAGATGAGCTAAACTGTGGAGTATGTGGATATAATACCTGCAAAGAAAAGGCAATGGCTATTTATGCAGGGATGGCTGAACCTTCTATGTGCTTAAAATACATGAGGGACAAGGCTGAAAGTATGTCCAACATAACTATTGAAAATTCACTTAATGGAATAATAATGATAGATGAAGATACTATGATAAAGGAATTTAACCCTGCAGCAGAGATGATATTTAACTGTAAATTTGAGGATGTTAAAGATAATCCAATTTCTCTTTTTATGGAGCCTGAGGATTTTTATCATGTTCTTGATACAAAAGAAAATATATTAAATAAAAAAGTGATATTAAAGGATCAAAATAAAGTCATAGTTGAAAATCTTATATATATTGAAAAGCAAAAGATGGTTCTTACAATACTTCAGGATGTAACAGAAGTTGAGAAAGGTAAGGAAAAGCTTAAAGAGGTTAAAATGGAAACCCTTGATGCTGCACAAAAGGTTATAGAAAAACAAATGACGACAGCTCAGGAAATAGCAAGCCTTCTTGGAGAGACTACTGCTGAAACAAAGGTTATTCTTACTAAATTAAAAAATATTGCATTAAGTGAGGACGATATATGAGCTATTTTATTGATGCTTCCTATGAGAGTTTAAATAAATGCGGAGAAGAGCTGTGTGGTGATAATGTAGAAATTATGACCTTAGATGATGCAGTTCTAATTGCTTTTTCTGATGGCCTTAAAAGTGGGGTTAAAGCCAATATACTTTCAACTCTTACAACAAAAATAGGAATTACTATGTTAAAGCAGGGAGCAAGCCTTGAAGAAACTATAGAAACCATAGCAAGAACTCTTCCCGTTTGCAAGGTTACAGGCCTTGCTTATTCAACTATTACATTTATGAAAATAGATTTTGATGGGAATGTATCAGCAGCAGAATATGATAACCCTCCATTAGTACTAATAAAAAATGGTGAAATTGCTGATATAAAAAGAAGTGAAAGGATTATTTCAGGTAAAAAAATTAAATTATCAAATTTTAAATTAGATAAGGATGATATCGTTTTTGCTGTAAGCGATGGAGCTATAAATGCCAGTGAGGGGCTTTTACTTAATATGAACTGGCAGCTTAAAGATGTAGCAGAATATATAAAAAGGATTTCAAAATATGATAAAAGCTCAAAAGAAATATGTAAGGATGTCATTGAGGTTGTAAAGGGATTATATGGGGGAAATGCTTTAGATGATGTAACCTGCATAGCTGTAAAAGCTATATATCCTTCATATCTTAACATACTTGTAGGTCCTCCTGAAGATAAATCTATGGATGAAAAAGTTGTTAAAGGTTTTGCTGCCACGTCAGGGAAAAAAGTTGTGTGCGGTGGGACTCTTTCAAACATTGTAAGCAGGGAGCTTAATAAGGATATTGATATTTTATATGAAACAGCTCAAGATGGGATTCCTCCTATTTCAAAAATAGATGGCATAGATCTTGTAACTGAGGGGATACTTACACTTCAAAATGTAAATTACAGATTGGATTGCTTTTTAAAGAATTCCTTAGATGTTAAAAAAAGATCTATTTATATGGGTGAAAATGGAGCTGCAAAACTTTTCAGAATGATCCTTGAATCTACAAACATAAACATTTATACAGGAAATTTGGAAAATAACTGTTATGGGGAAGGGGATTCTCCTTTTAAAAAGGATGAAAAGCAAAGGACAGTAAATGAACTAATTTCATATTTGAAAAAGCTCGGGAAAATAGTAACGATTATAAAATAAACTAAAAAGCCGCAGGCAGCGGACTTTTAGAGTCTCTATCAAAGAGATCTGTGTAAAGCCATGTGGAAAAGAGTGAAAGATGAACATTATATGTTAAACTTCTATTATATTTCGTATATTTCAAAATAATATAAAAAAATTGACGAAAACTATTGCATTTTTTTATAAATCTATTAATATATAGGTATAAACAAAATAAATTAACGAATATTTTAATTAAAAAAAGAATAAATATTCGCCCGTATAATATCGGAAATATGGTCCGGAAGTTTCTACCAGGCTGCCATAAATGGCCTGACTATGGGTGTTTGAACTTGCTTTTCCAATATTTTTATAAATAATGCTGGTATTTAGTATAATTAATTGTTCGTATTTTGGATGCAAGATTAAACCCTCGATAGAAAATTCGGGGGTTTTATTTTTTTACTTTTTGGGGGTATTTAAATGGAATTATTAAAAGAAAAAATTATTAATGAAGGAAGAGTTGAAGGGGAAGATATTTTAAAAGTAGATAGCTTTTTAAATCATCAAATAGATATTAATTTTATGAATGAAATAGGAAAAGAATTTAAAAGATTATTTAATGATGAAAAAATAACAAAAATATTAACTATAGAAGCTTCAGGCATTGCAATTGCAAGTATTACTGCTCAATATTTTAATGTTCCTGTTCTTTTCGCAAAGAAAGCCGAGTCAAGGAACTTGGATTCTGAAACTTATCAAAGTGATGTCTATTCATTTACAAAATGTAAAACATATAAAATTAGAGTTTCTAAAAGATATTTAAATAAGGATGACAGAGTACTTATACTGGATGATTTTCTTGCAAATGGCAAAGCAATTTTAGGCCTTATGGACATAGTAAATCAAGCAGGAGCATCTACTGCCGGGGTTGGAATTGTTATTGAAAAGGGATTCCAGCAAGGCGGAAAGCTATTAAGGAATATGGGAGTGAATCTTCATTCATTAGCAGTAATTGAGTCTATGGAAAATGGGAAAATCACTTTTCTGTAATTAAGAATTGGGAATTGAGAATTAAATGTGAAAAATAGGGACGGATGAGAACCATTCCGTATTGCTGAATGAGAAATGTTGTAGGGAACGGTCTTGACCGTTCCGTTGATGAATGTGCGGAATTGGGGGGCGAAACGGTCAAGACCGGTCCCTACCGTATTGCCGAACGAGAAATGTTGTAGAATGTCAAATATCAAGAGGCTGGCACCTAAAAAAGATAAAAATCGAGGGGGTATATATAAAATGTTTAAAAAATTAAGCAGTTTAATGATTGTTGGAATTTTAGTGATTTCAACTTTGCTTTCAGGATGTGGGGCAAAGGCATCTAATGCGGACAGCAATTCAGAGAAAAAGGGCAGCAATAAAAAACCTAAGGTTGGATTTATTTATATAGGGCCTATAGGGGATGGAGGATGGTCCTATGCACATAATGAAGGAAGACTTTATCTTGAAAAAGAACTTGGGGTTGAAACTATTTACAAAGAATCTGTTCCTGAGAATCAGGAAGTTGAAAAAGTTATGCGAGATATGATTGATCAAGGAGCAACAATAATATTTGCAACAAGCCTTGGGTATATGGATCATGTTATAAATGTTGCTAAGGAATATCCAAATGTTAAGTTCTTTCACTGCTCAGGACAAAAAACTGCAGAAAATGTTTCTACGTACTTTGGAAGGATGTATGAGGCGAGATATCTTTCGGGTATAGTTGCAGGTCTTAAGACAAAATCAGATAAAATAGGATATGTTGCAGCCTACAGTATTCCTGAAGTTGTAAGAGGAATAAATGCTTTTACCCTTGGCGTTCAATCAGTAAATCCTGATGCAAAGGTTGCGGTAAGGTGGACTCATACTTGGTATGACCCTGCAAAAGAAAAAGAAGCGGCAAAGGCTCTTATAGATGAAGGAGCAGATGTTATAGCTCAGCATCAGGATACAGCAGGACCTCAGCAGGCAGCAGAGGAAATGGGAAAGTTCTCAATTGGATATAACTCAGATATGAAGGACAAGGCTCCAAAGGCATATATGACAGCTCCAATGTGGAACTGGGGACCATTTTATGTAGAACAGGTTAAATCAGTTATGGATGGAAGCTTTAAGTCACAAAACTATTGGCCAGGCCTTGAAAGTGGAATTATAAAGCTTGCGCCGCTTACTGAAAACGCTCCAAAGGAAGCTCAAGCTAAAGTTGATGAAATGCAGAAAAAAATTATAGACGGAAGCTATAAGGTATTTACAGGTCCAATAAAGGATCAAGATGGTAAGCTGAGGGTACAAAAGGGGCAGGTGCCAAGCGATAAGGAGCTGCTTTCAATGGATTGGTTTGTAGAAGGTGTTGAAGGAAAAATAGAAAAATAAGGTGATATTATGGGTAATACACTGGTTAGAATGGAAAATATAACAAAGGTATTTGGAAGCGTTGCTGCTAATAAAGATATTAATTTAACAGTTAATAAGGGAGAAATTCACTCTATTCTTGGAGAAAACGGTGCAGGAAAAAGTACCCTTATGAATATACTGTCAGGAGTTTATTCTCCTGACAGTGGTTCTATTTTTATAAAGGATAATAAGGTTTCAATAAATTCTCCTAAAGATGCAATAAATCTTGGAATAGGTATGATATATCAGCATTTTAAGTTAGTTGATATTTTAACTGCTAAGGAAAATATTATTGCAGGTCAAAAGGGCAAAGTGTTTATTAATAGCAAAAAACTTTCCGAGGAAATAAAAGAATTATCGGTGAAAATGGGCCTTGAAATAGATCCTGACAGGAAGGTTTACAATATGTCTGTAGCTGAAAAGCAAAGGCTTGAAATATTAAAGGTTCTATATAGGGGAGCTGAGGTGCTTATACTTGATGAGCCTACAGCAGTACTTACGCCTCAGGAAACAGAAAAACTTTTTAGCATAATTAAAAAAATGAGGGATGAAGGTTCTGCAATTATAATAATAACCCATAAGCTTAATGAGGTTATGGAAATAAGTGATAGAGTTACAGTGCTTAGAAATGGCAAAGTAGTAGGGACTGTTAAAAAGGAAGAAACCAATGAAAGGGAGCTTGCTAATTTAATGGTAGGCCATGCAATTGATTTATCTGTTAAAAGGCTTGAAATGGAGAAAAAATCAAAAACATTGTGTGTTAAAAATCTTTGTGCTTTTAATAAAGAAAATATAGAAATTTTAAATAACGTTTCCTTTGATGTGCACCAGGGAGAAATACTTGGGGTGGCAGGTGTGGCAGGCAGCGGACAAAAGGAACTTTGCGATGCCATTGCGGGACTTTATCCTGTGTCTTCGGGAGAAATAGTTTTTCAAAATAAAAATATAGTTGGGAAAAATCCTGGGGATATTATAAAAATGGGAATAAGCATGAGCTTTGTACCTGAAGACAGGCTCGGCATGGGACTTGTAGGTTCTATGGATATTGTGGACAATGTGCTTTTAAAATATTACAAAAAACAAAAGGGCTTAATGATTAAAAGAAGGGCAGTAGGAGTAAAGGCCGAAAATATAGTTGAAAAGCTTAACATATCAACACCTTCAGTGCATCATCCTGTAAAAAAACTTTCAGGAGGAAATATTCAAAAGGTTCTTCTTGGCAGAGAGATAGGACTTAATCCAAAGCTTATGATTACGGCTTATCCTGCAAGAGGTCTTGATGTTGGCTCCGCTCATATGGTTTATGATCTTTTAAATGAGCAAAAGGCAAAGGGAGTGTCTATTTTATTTATTGGTGAGGATTTAGATGTGCTCATGCAGCTTTGCGATAGAGTAATGGTTATGTGCGAAGGAAAGGTCACTGAAATTGTAGATCCTAGAAAGTGCAGCAAGAGTGATATTGGATTGATGATGGCTGGAGAAACATTAAAAAAGGTGGTTGGTTGCGATGATTAGAACGGCTGAAAGAAATGATGTTATGGAGAAAAAAGCAGTATTGATAAGGATTTTTGCAGTTGCTCTTGCACTTTTAACATCTGGGCTCTTTATTATGTTCCTTGGCCATAATCCAATAGATGTGTATATTTCAATGATAGAAGGTTCTTTTGGAACGTTATATAGATTTAGGGAAACTGTTGTTAAAACTGTGCCTCTTGTTATTACTTCCCTTGGAATTCTCATCGCTTTTAAAATGAAGTTTTGGAATATAGGTGCAGAGGGACAGATTTATATGGGAGCATTTCTTGGAAGCTTTTTTGCTTTGAAGTTTCCTAATGCGCCAAAAGGTTTACTCATTCCAATTATGATTTTAGCAGGTATAGTTGGAGGAGGGCTTTATGGACTTATTCCTGCATTTTTCAAGGGGAAATATGATACCAATGAAACCCTTTTTACTCTTATGCTTAATTACATTGCCATAAAGTGGGTTACTTATCTTCAGTACGGCCCTTGGAAGGATCCTTCAGCTAATGGCTTTCCTAAGATAGCTACTTTTTCTGATAATGCAACACTGCCAAAGCTTTTAGGAATAAATATTGGATGGGTTATTGCAATAATACTTGTTATTCTTGTTCATATATTTATTCATAACACTAAAAAAGGTTATGAAATTGAAGTTATAGGTGAAAGCGAAAATACAGCAAGATATGCTGGAATAAATGTTTCAAGGACTATAATGGAAGCTATGTTTTTAAGCGGTGGACTTTGTGGACTTGCTGGTATAATTCAAGCATCAGGGGTTAATAATACCTTATCTGTTGAGCTTTCAGGTGGAATGGGATATACAGCAATAATTGTTACATGGCTTTCTCAGCTAAGTGCTCCCCTTATAGCCCTTGTTTCCTTTTTATTTGCACTTTTAATTCAGGGAGGCTCATATATTCAAACTGCTTTTCAAATACCGCAGTCCGCAGCAGATATAATGCAGGGAATTATACTTTTATTCGTACTTGGATGTGAGTTTTTTATAAACTATAAATTTGTAAGGAAAAAGCAGTAAGCTATAGAGAGGAGCATTAAAAATGAATGTTACTTCTTTTTTAAATGCAGCTATTCAGGCTGGAACACCACTTTTGTTTGCAACTTTAGGTGAAATATTGACGGAAAAAGCGGGGAATTTAAATCTTGGAGCTGAAGGTACGATGCTAATTGGAGCAATTGCTGGATTTTTGGCAGGGATGTCAACGGCAAATCCTTTCTTTGCTGTCCTTGGGGCAGCAGCAGGAGGAGCAATTTTTGCAGCTATATATGCCTTTCTTACAGTTACACTTAAGGCTAATCAAGTTGTAACAGGACTTTCTTTAACCATACTTGGGACAGGTATATCAAGCTTTGTTGGTAAGGATTTAAATGGAATGGTTGTACCTGATTCTATAAAAGGCTTTTTTGCCATAAAAAAGATACCTCTCCTTGGAGATATACCTTTTATAGGTACTGTATTTTTTAAGCAAGATTTATTTGTATATTTAGGATATATTACTGCAGTCATTCTTTTTATATATATTTATAAGACAAGGTTTGGACTTAATCTTAGGATGGTGGGCGAAAATCCTTCAGCAGCAGATGCCAGCGGTATAAATGTAGATTTATATAAATATGTTCATATACTTTTAGGGGGAGCACTATCCGGCCTTGGCGGAGCATATCTATCCCTTGTTTATGTCCCAGCTTGGCAGGAAAATGTAACTGCAGGAAGAGGATGGATAGCGGTGGCTCTTGTTATATTTGCAACATGGAATCCTCTTAAAGCATTGTTTAGCTCATATTTTTTTGGAGGTCTTGATATACTTGGCTTTAGACTTCAAAAATATGACATGCACGTATCCCAGTATATGATTGATATGCTTCCTTATGCAGCAACAATTTTTGTTTTAATTATGATATCCATGAGGAAGAAAAAAGAGTATATGCCTCCTAAGGAGCTTGGAAATGCATACTTTAGGGAGGAAAGATAAAAAACAATAATTTAATTATACAAACGATAAATGTTGTAGGGAACGGTCTTGACC
>ENA-UOOM01000201-UOOM01000201.1-fermentation-metagenome-genome-assembly--contig:-NODE-201-length-74235-cov-4.842087_pt1 | contig 74235 bp, 52 predicted proteins | sample MGYA00245781_ERZ724031 | MGnify/ENA primary metagenome ERZ724031 (study PRJEB28704, sample SAMN03018317) | fermentation metagenome | biome: anthropogenic terrestrial biome; feature: soil; material...
GCATGGCCACTTATCTCCCGTGAGGTAAGTGGCCATGCTGTCGGGCCAGTGCAGCATGCGCATTTCCACAAACACGAGCTGCTTTCCACCGCCGATATCGATGCTGTCTCCGCTTTTGACAACATTAAAATTCCACTCGGGATGGTGATATTGCCCGGTCAGCGACTTGACACCGTTGGCCGTGCAATATATGGGCGTGTCGGGGATTTTTTCCATCAAAGCGGGCAAAGCGCCGCTGTGGTCGACCTCGCCGTGGTTGGCAATGATGAAATCAATGGCGGAAAGATCGATTTCCTTTTGCAGATTTTCAATGAATTGTGCGGCATGGGGCTTCCAGACCGTGTCGATGAGAACGGTTTTTTCTTCTTGAATTAAGTAGGCGTTTTGACTGGAACCATGACCAACCGAGTAGTCGGCTCCGTGAAAGGTCTCCAACTCCCAGTCGATTTTGCCCACCCAGTAAACGTTGTTTTTCAATAGTTTTTTCATGATTTTCCTCCTTGGCGCAGCAGCGATATCGGCGGGGACTCTTTCGCTGTGCCATGTGCAGCACGCTGTCGGCAGTGGTGTGTTACAGATTATGCATACATCGCTTTTATCGGCCGATAGAGTGGTGTGGTTATTATTATACCATATAAGATGCACATGGTTGCATGAACGTGGGCTCTCGTGCACAGCGCCTGTGTCACAGGTGTTTTTTTCTCAGCAAAACAAAACCCGCATGAGCATAGCCATGCGGGTTTTAACAACTTAAATCAAGCGTGTATTTATTTCTTTTTACGGCGTGCCAGGAAAATAATCGCTGCCAGCAGACCGCCGCCAACCAGGAACCATGGCCACACAGGGGCATTGTCGTTGTCGGTTTTCACAGGATAGGCAGATTGCATAATGGTGAATGTGGTCTCGGCGCTGCCGTTATCGCTGAAGACAAATTTCAGCGTATGTTTGCCGCTTGCAAGGGTGGCAAGGAAGGTGTCCGTAAGTTCTATGACGGTGCCGCCCTGGCTAAGATTGTATGCCGAACGCGGTATCAGCTTACCGTCCACATAGACTTCGGTAAGGCTGCCCGCGGGTGCGTTGGTGCTGAAGAGAAGAAATTTGTCGCTTTCGGGTGCCCAGCTGGCATTGTTGCCTTGTGTCATAGCATATTCGGGTGGGGCGAGGGTATCATCTGTCTGCTCATCGGTGGGTAGAGTGGTTGTGCCCCCCGACGATTCATTGGCAGATGGGGTAGTACCGCTCGTAATCACGTTTATTGGTGCGAGCGGGGCAGGTGGAGTAGGCCGAGTAGGTGGAGTAGGCGGAGCCGCTACCTGCGTTGACGGAGTCATTGCTGTGCTGCCGATATAGGCATCTTTGCCTGTGAGTGCGCATCGCAGATATTTGCCTGCATCTGTCGCTGCAACTACGTAGCTTGCGTCGGTGGCGCCGGTGATATTGGTCCACGCCGCGTTGTCAAGGCTGATTTGCCACTGAAAATCCAAGTTCGTGGCATTGATTGCCACGGCTTGTCCCTGTCCGTCTGTGACAGAAGCCACCGATACAGGGCTGCCGCTTTGCGCGGTGCCCGACAGCGTAGCAGCGGCGAGGGTGTTGGCTTGGACGGTTGAAGCAGCGGTAGCTGTCACTATGCCGATATAGGGAGAAGTGCCGGGGAACGCGGTGTAACATTGCAGATATTTACCGATATCCGCGCCGGTGGGCGTGTAACTGATTGTGCCTATCGCGGTGGGGATATTTTGCCAGCTTCCCGGCGCGCCCGTATCGCTGATTTGCCATATGCAGTCGGTGTAGGTCGTCAAATCAACCGCTTGCCCATGCTCATCTGTGATGGAGGTAACCGTTACGGTTGAGCCGGCAATCGGATTGGCAGTCGATATTGTTATGCCCGTAACGGTAATCGGGCTTACCGTAGAAGTGGTGTTGACTCCAACGCTGCCGGTATAAGCGTTTGTGCCCGTGATAACGCATTTGAGATATTTCGTTCTATCGGCGGCAACAGGCGTATAGCTCGTGCCTGTGGCGCCTGTGATGTTGCTCCAGGGACCGGCGAGTGCCGTTGCGGTTTGCCACTGATAGGTGAATTGACTGTATCTACGGAAGGCTGCGTGTTGGCAGCATCCCCGAGGGTAATGGTAGAAACCGAGACAGGTTGGCTGATCTGCGGCGAATTGGTGTTCAGCGTGGCGGAAGCAATGGGAACCGTCAGGGCATTGGTAGCGCCGGTATAGACCGTAGCCGTATAGCCGCCTGCGCCTGTTACCGCGCAGCGCAGGTAGCTGCTCAGATTGCTGATGGTAGTTGTATAACTTGCGCTCGTAGCGCCGCTGATGTCGGCCCAGTTGGTATTATCGCTGCTCGTCTGCCATTGGAATGTCATGTTTGTGGTATTTACAATCACGGCTGCATTGGTGTAATCGGTGGCCGCATTTACGGTTAAGGTATTACCTGCCACCACGCCTGTGGATTTATCCAGTGTGGCGCCGGACAGCGGCATCAACACAGTGCTCGTGGCAACCGTTACGGCGCTGCCGCTGTAGGTGTTGGTACCCAGTATGTAGCAGCGCAGGTACTTGCCGCTATCGGCGGCAACCGGCGTGTAACTGATGGACGTGCCGTTGAGGGTGATGTTGCTCCAAGTGATGTTGTCACTGCTGTTTTGCCATTGATAAGTAAAGTTGGTTGCATCTGCATTTACTGTAGTATTGCCCGTATCGTTTAGGGTAATGGTCGCCACGCTTAGAGCGGTGCCGACTTTATAAGATGTGGCATTTAGCGTTGCGGAGTTCAGACCGGTGAGTACTGTGCCGTTTACAGCGGTGTATATCGTGCCTGTATAGCTGCCTTTTCCTGTCACCGAGCAACGCAGATATTTGCCCGCATCCGCCGCGGCTACCGTATAGTTGAGGTTTGTAGCGCCGCTGATGTCAGTCCAGCTGGTATTGTCGCTGCTCGTCTGCCATTGGAAAGCCATATTTGTGTCGTTGACGGTCGCAGCAGCATTGGAGTAATCTGTCACTGTAGAGACTTTTATGATATCTCCGGTTGCCACATTCGCAGATTTATCCAGCGTGGCGCCGGACAGCGGCATCAGCACGGTGCTTGAGGCAGAGGCTATGGCGCTGCCGCCGTAGGTGTTGGTACCCAGTATGTAGCAGCGCAGATACTTGCCGCTATCGGCGGCAACGGGCGTGTAGCTGATAGAGGAGCCGTTTAGGGCGATATTGGTCCAGTTGGTATTATCACTGCTGTTTTGCCATTGATAGCTGAAGTTTGTAGTGCCGGGGTTGGTTATCACCGTGTCGGCAGTATCGTTCAGCGTAATGGTCGCTACACTTACAGCGGTGCCGACTTTATAGGATGTAGCATTTAGCGTTGCGGATTTCAGTCCGGTGCGAACCGTGCTGTTTACCGTGGCATCCACAGAGCCTGTATAGCTGCCTTTGCCTGTTACTGTGCAACGCAGGTATTTGCCCACATCCGCCGCCGCTACCGTATAGCTGAGGCTTGTAGCGCCTGAGACATTCATCCAGTTGTCCGCCGCGCCTGTCGCGCTGGTTTGCCACTGGAAGGACATGTTTGTGTCATTGACGGTTACAGCGGCATCAGTGTAATCTGTCACCGCAGAGACTTTTAGGATATCTCCTGACGCCACAGCTATGGATTTATCCAACGTGGCGGTTTTCAGCGAGGTCGTTACGGGACCCACTTTCGGAGTATAAACCGTTCCGGTATATTTGGTATTGGTAGCGGCCGAAGAGGCGGAAACTTTGCACTGCAAGTATTTTCCCACATCGGCAGAAACAGGTGTATAGCGATAATCGGCCGCGCCGGAAATATCCGTCCAGCTGCCTGCCGCGCCGGTGTCGCTGCGCTGCCATTGATATACAAGGTCTCCATAGGAGACAGGTGAAGCAAAATAAAGAGTGGTAGCGTCACCGTCCACACTATACTGATAAACGGATAACGGTGTTCCTGTTTGTGCAGTCGTTGAATCCAAAGTAGCAGTGTAGAGTACGGATCTGGCAGTATCAGGCGTGGCGTTGGTGTAAGTCACGCCCGCATACATGCCTGTGCCGCTTACCTGACAGCGTAAATAATTATATTTATAAGCTTGTTCTATGACATAACCGGGGGATGTGGCGCCGGGAATATAGCCCCAAGAGCCGTCCAGTCCGGTGGAGCTGTACTCCCATTGATAGGCTAGGCTGGTCGAGGGAAGCGTCACGGTCGCAGTGGTGGTACCATCGCCGTCCTTACGTGTCACTCCGGTTACCGTGAGGGTATCGCCCACTTTGGTGGGGGCGGTGGAGGGGGTTTTGGTCATTGTGGCGGAAGAGACGGAGTAGTAATTCACATCTGCAGTTGCATTGTCGGCATGAACCGCAAAATCCGTGCCCGTATCCACGTCATTTATAAGAATGTTATAGGTGCCGTCCACCACGTCGGTAAAAGTGCAGACTCCGCTGCTTGGCTGAGCGCTGAAGGTCTTTGTTGTATCTGTCGTATCCTGCAGCTTTACGGTCCCCATAAAGTAGATATCGATGGCGCCGTCTTTTTTGATATTGACGGTGGTGCCCGTATAGGTCATTTCAAGAAAATACATGCTAAGAGGTTGTCGCCAAAAATCATAAGGCACATCTGCTTTTTCGTTAGCGGAACCGGAATATTCAGCTTTCTGCACGCTAAGTGCCACGCCGCCGAGATTTCCGCTGAAATACAGCTGACAATGCAACATCGTTGCAGGAAGGAAATAAAAGCCATCATGTCTGCCGTCATAAGACGTGAGCGTGCTGGGGTGCATCGCCATTAAATAGAGTTTTGTCGGGGTATTCACATAGGGCTTGATGTTTTCGTAGTCTAACATAGTGTTGATGCCGTTGGCACTGAAATAATACACATTCTGGGGGGAAGCGGTCAGTATGCCCGAACCCAAGTCGGCTGCGCTCGTAATCGGTGCATGTTCGTAAATGGCATAGAATTTTTTCATGCCGGGATCCCAGTACCATATGTCGTCCGTAGTTTGTGTACCCGCCGCCTTAAAGGTGGGGCGGGGTACTGTAAAATCCGTCCGGCGAGCCATATACACTTCGTCGTAAGTATAACCCAGATTAAAATATCCGCTCGAGATTGTCTGCGTCAGAGCCAGCACACCGCCGGAGGGATTTTTTAGGTAATAACCCTGATTGGTGCCGTCCAAGACACCTGCGGCTTTGTTAAGCACCAGTTGGTAGTCGTTCACATCGCTGCTTACATTAGGCGTCAGGGTAAGCCCGTCTGCCGACAGGGTAAATGTTCGCGTACCGACGATACTGCTGTTGACCTCTCCGTGCGGTCCCAATACGGTGTTTGCCACATTGGCAGATTGGCCTACTATATTGTCGGAGATATTGGCCATCAGCACAAATTTTTTGCCGTCGGGCCAGGTGGAGTCAATGTCGGTTACTTTTTTGTAGACCGTGCCTTCGGTGGCCGCCTTTGCCGTGCCCGAAAACACAAGCAGCAGCGCCAAAACCAACGTCATAAGGCACGCAATGATGCGCAGCGTGGTCTGCTGCGCTTTTGAAGAGGGGGGTGAGGGATTGCTTTGATGAAACATAGCAATAATTCCTTTCCATAGTGAGAAATTCATAGGTTATTGTATAAATAATAAAAATAACAGTACAGTATGATACTTTGCGAGCACATACTTTAATTGAAAAACCGCAAAAGAAAACATGGTTAAAAGAATCTGAAGCATGGTTTGCGTTTGCGGAGTTTATTATGTTTATTAAGCTACGTTCACACTTGCCAAAACAGTCTCGAGGCAAGCGCTTTATTGTCTTGTCATTATTATATACAATTTCAAAAAAAATAAAATACCGAATTTAAAAAAAACAGAAAATTTTCAAAAAAATAAGAAAAAATCGGAAAAAATTACATTTTTTGGCAGAAAAAAAGTATTTCAGTTATGAAGGTGAGGGGTACCATACGGTGGCAATGGTCCCCTCAAGGCGATGGTCGCGGTGAATGCGCGCAATGGTCGATTTCGTTTAGTCACTCTCTTGTGCGGACTGAAGTTGCCAGCCAAAATCGTTGTGATAAATCATTTGCTTCGTCATGCCGCCGTCGATGCAGATGTTTTCTCCGGTAATAAAACCCGCCTTATCCGAGCATAAAAACAACACCATATGGGCGATGTCTGAGGGATTGCCCACACGGCGAGCAGGATGCTGCAATATATCGGCACTGTCAAAAACAGAATCGGTGGTATCAATCCAGCCGGGAGAGACAGCGTTGACGCGGGCTTTGCCCGCAAGGCTTATGGCCATGGCGTGGGTCAAGGCGGCAATAGCACCCTTGGCCGCGGCATAGCTTTCTGTTTGCGGTTGGCTCATGCGATCGCGGGAAGAGGAGATGTTGATGATGGAGGCACCCTCGGCAAAATAAGGCATCAACAGCTTTGTCAGGTAAAAGGGTGCGGCGGCGCCTACGCGCAGCGCACAGAGAAATTCTTCATAGGTGCATGTGTCAATGCCTTTCATCAAAGGCGGCGCGTTGTGAATGATATAGTTTACATGTCCGTAATCGTCGATGATTTTTTCCGCAAAGCGGTACAGCGTTGTCTTATCTGCCACATCTCCGACAAAATAATCGTTGGGTTGGGTATCGATCATGCAGATATGGGCGCGGTTTTTTTTAAACTCTTCGGCAATGGCCTTGCCGATGCCGCCCGCACCGCCGGTGAGAACGACCACTTTATTTTGAAACATGAATACACCTCCCGACAAAAATATAAATTTTTCTTTGTGACGTCAAGCGAGTCAAAAGTGCAATATGCCAATGGATAATAGGTTGGCATGCGTCTGAATCAAATACTATTAATAAAAACGATAGCCATTCAAGGCATCTTGGAAAAAGAAAGTCAGTTTATTTTTTTGGCTACCACGACAAAGCGTCCGTCATCGATGTGGCTGCTGCAGGTGGACAGTGTCAGCAATGCCTCGCCGTATTTGGCATCCACAGCGCTATCATAGAGAGAAGCATGGTTTACAAGTGCTACATATTCGTTAAAAACAGCAGCGTTACTCAGATTTTTATAGGAATAAAAGCGAAAGACCCCTTCGTCTTCTTGCTCGTAGGCTTGAGAGTAAAAAGCGGCAACAACCTCATAGACACCCAATTCGTCTGGCGTATCAAAATAGATATGGGGATGCTGCAACCGATAGTCTTCTTCGGCATAGGAAAGCAGCGCCGAAAACATGGAATCATCACGCATGTTGTGACCGTATATCAAATAATTGCCACAGCCCTTAAAACACTTTGCATCAAGAAAAGGAACACCGCTGCGAGAATGCGAGCCATCAAAAGCACGGTGCAGGTAATATTCGGGTGCATCGGGCGTGTGCATAACAGGGTAGTTGATGTTGGTATTTTCAATACGAATCCATCCGAAAAACGAAGGGTTTTGTTCCTGCAGAGCACGATAGCCTAATAGCGCAGCAGTATCGCCTTTATCGGTATCCACTTGAGAAGAGGCCTCGAACGTGACGTTTGCCAGCGCCTCAAAAGCTTGCTGTTCTTTTTTGGAATGATAAAAGTAAGACACAATCATATACGCGGAAACAAGGAGCAAAACCGAGAATACGCCGATAAGCGCAACCAGGATCGTATTTTTTTTTCGATGTGTTTTTTTCATAAAACCGTCCTCTGAAAGAAGTGGCAGTGGGCAAGTTATTTTGCCGCACTGCCATAGCATGTAAATTATATCATAGGTTGCTGTGCATATTAAATCTATTTTTCATCAATTCTGCGCCTTCGCAGGGCAAAGGCCATTGAGAAAATGCCTGCAGCAGAGGCAACGAAAGCAACAAACCATGCAGCAATGTTGCTGTCATCACCGGTTTTGGGAAGAAAGTCCTTTTTGCCCTGTGGCGGCAAAACCACCTCTGTGTAAACAGTTTGCAGCATGCCGCTTCGTTGTGTAACCGAAAGGGTAATTTGCTGCGGAACATGCAGCGTATATCCTTCAATGGCAGGTGCCTCAACCCAATAGGTGCCGTAGATTAAAGAAGACAAAACGGGTATGGGCTCGCCGGTGATGAGGGTGATGTCTTTTCCCAAAGGATAGCTCGGGCCAAAGAGCTTCAGTGTAACACTGCGCCCGGGCGGCATGTCGTTGCCGCTATCGTCCAATATTCTCAACGAAAGGCTCAAGACTGCATCTGCCTGTTCTGCCAAGATGCCGTTGATTTGGGCGGATTTGGAAAGGATGCTCAATTCAACGGCAGGGTCCAGTGCCACAACGCTGTAGCCCTCGTCGTTTATCGGTGCCATACTATATTGTCCGTAGACAAGGTCGGTCAGCGGCGGTATGGACTGACCCGCGGTGACAATAATATCCTTGCCTTCGGCGGGATAACTTGGACCGAAAACTTTAATCGTTGTTTTGCGGCCGTCGGTGATTTCGTTTCCGTCAGAGTCCAATATTTTCAGCGAGAGGTCTAATTTGCCGTTTGGTTTTTCTTTCAGCACGGTGCCAATAGCGCCTGTTTGTTGAAGGATACTCAACTCCACATCAGGATCAATGTCGACAGTGTAATCGGAAAGTGTACCTTGCCCAACGGCAGATACCTCCACGCTGTAAGTGCCGTAAATAAGGGATGACAGCGAGGGGATGGGTTGGCCTGTGGTGACTTGAATATCTCTGCCTTGCGGATAGCTCGGGCCAAAAACCGTCAGCGTAACATTGCGCCCGGGCGGTAGCGGATTTCCTGAAGCGTCCAGGATATTCAAAGATAAATCCAATTGGGCATTGGCTTGTTCTTGCAAACGGATGTTGAATTCGCCAACCTGATTAAAGAGCGTGAGGGTTACGGGTGTATCCAGGTTTACAATATAGTCGTCCACATTTTGCGGAACCACATGATACGGACCATAGATGAGATTGGACAGCTGCAGATTTTTCCCGTTTGTTATGGTCATGGGCTCGCCCTCGGCAGGATAGCTCGGGCCAAAAACCAACACATCAATTTCGCGCGAATCGTTGACAAGGTTGCCCTGGGCGTCATAGACAGACAAAATCGTCGCCAACTCTCCAAGGGCGCGTTCGCGGTTGGTAATGACAATGCGATCGGACTTGTTTGTCGTATCCAGTGTAACCGCATCGCTGATGCTAATGAGGTCATAATTGGGATTGGCAAGCTCTGTGGCACTGTAAGTACCGTATTTCAGACCGCTTACGCTGCCCACAGGTAAGGTTGACTCCCCGGTACCCTGCAACACCACCTCAAAGCCTTCGGGGCCATATTCAGGCCCGAATACAGTGATGATAAAGCGGCGATCCTGGTCGTCGATGGTTTCACCAAGGGCATTTTCCAGCACCTTTTCAATGGTGAGATAGCCCAGGGGTTTTTCGGTGTTGGTAATGGTAACAGCAGCGGTGATGTTGTTGTATTGCAGTGTTACATCAGCGTGCTGTGTAACGGTGTAGTCCGACAACAAATAGGCATTGGTTTCGCTGGCCAACTCTTCAAAACTGTAGGTGCCAAAGGACAAATTGTTTAGCTCAACGGCAGTGCCGTCGGCGGGCAGACTCACATTTTTTTCATATCCGGGTCCCGTTACTTTTACCACAAAGTCTGCGACATTGGGATTTGATGAACCCGAGGTGCCCGAAGTGTTGATGATCTCCTTTTTCAAGGTCAATGAGCCGATGGCTTTTTCCTGGTTGTGGATATAGACTTGTTGTTTGGTGTTATCACCTGTCTCCAGTGACAACACGATGTCGGTGGGCGGTGTGGTGGTTGCAGCCGGATCCGTTGCGGAAATCAAGCTGTAGTCGGTGTTATAGACAGCAGTATTGTCCAACTCGACTACCGAATATTTGCCAAGCGGCAGTCCGTCCACCACGGTGCTGCCATTGGCGGCAACAGCCACTATGCGGGGTGCATCGAGGCGGTCGCCCGTTACTTGCACCCAAAACGGTCGGCTGTCTGCGGTGATAACATTTCCTGAGGCATCCGTGAGTTTTTTGTGAATGGTGATTTCGCCGATTCTCTTTTCCTGATTCTCCAATTCAACCGCCTTTTCGAAGTTGGCAGCAGTGAGCGTAACCCTCACAGGTTCGGGCATATTATAGTGCTGATCTGTGTTGTTATAGTCAGGTACTTCACTGATTTCATAGGTGCCCAGGCTAAGCCCTTCAAGCACGGTGGCTGCGCTGTTGCTGCTGACAATGTGGGTTTGCACGGCAGCACTTGTCAAATCGTCCGAATAAATGGGACCGACGACTTTGAACTGGAATGGACGTATATCCAAATCATTGGGGTCTGTGGCGTATCGCTTTGTGACAATGAGCCTGCCTTCGCAGCAGCGCAACAACTTGCTGAGCGAAAGCTTGCCTAATGCTTTTTCTTTATTGAGAATAATCATCTCACCGTCAGGGGCAGTGGGGCTTAATGTGACCGTTCTCGAAGCAGGCGTGTAGACGGTAGGCTCAAAAATATCCGAGCTGATAGACATTTCACTGACGGTGTATTGGCCGTAGGCCAAATTTTCGAGTATTTCGGTTTGACCCGCACCCAATCGCAGGATAGTCGAATAGCCGTAAGGACCTTGTATCGAAACAATGAACTCGCGATTCAGAGGGTCATTGTATCCGTTTTCGCCATATCTGCCGCCTGCGGCATCCTCAAGCAACTTGGTAACCGAAAGCGTGCCGTTGCGTTGGGCTTCAGGGATAAAAGTATTGGTTATGTTAAAGGACGTTGCAATGCTTAAATTCGGCTCTTCCTTGGTAAAATTCAACGGAACAAAGGAAAGAAGACTGCCGCTTTCATCAACCTCTTTGACTGTAAACAAATAAGGAACGGCATCAGCGGTTTCAAGATCTACATTATCCCAGGTTATCGTAGTCTCTGCATCTCTGGAGAGAAGAGTGGGTGCAGTGCCTACCATTTCGGCAGGTGCGGTGCTGTTTTCTGCCTGTCGATAAAGCTGGAACCAAACATCTTGCCGTGCTTCTTGCGCGGCATTGGGGTACAGCAGCAGCGAAGCATCGTCAAAGGACCAGGTTTTGGTCGCTGTGAGGGTGCCCTTTTCGGGGATGTAGGTATTGGTAATGGCGGTGATAAAACTGCCGCCCTCGGCAGGCGTTGTGTTTTCAAAAGTAACGGCATAGTTTTCAGGCAGAGCCGCTGTATAAACGCCGTTTAGTGCTGTGCCCTCTTTTACATAATAGTTATAGCTGCGACCAAAACTGTCGTTTGGAGGCAGGTTGTTGACTGTCAGCACCCTGGTGGGTGTGTTGTCCGCAAGGTCTTGGGCAGCAATGTCGTGCTGAGAACCCACTTGCGTGACGAGTGTACCGTCTATGGTCAAATCTCGCATGATTGCAACACTGAAAGCAGGTCGGGCATCGGTGCCGCCTACCCAGGTTTTGTCGAAATGGAGCGAAATAGGTGGCGGGGTGTAACGATTAATGATTACGCCGCCACTGGGCACAAATGCTTGCGCATCATTGCCGGCTATGGGCAGAGAAATGGCATTGGCACCAAAATCGGCCGTGTACCATTCAGGCACTGTGGTTTCGGTTACGTAATAAAAATATCTTGCGCCTGTTCCCGTATCACCGGCGGGCAGGCCGGTCCATACATAGCGGTAATGGCTTTCATAATCCGTGTCCAAAGTGGGGTCATTTGCCGCATTGGTAGGTGTGATATCTTCAATGGTTAGCGTGTAGTCGGTGGCAGGTACCGGCACGGGATCTGTCAGTGTGACGGTCTCGCCGCTGACAATGCGTGCTCTGCGATAAAGCGTCAGCAAGTCCGCATCTCCATGGTGAGCATGTGCGGTGTCTTTTTTACCGCCCATCCAAACTTTGGTTGCGACAAACTCGCCGTCGGTGGGGACGACAAGTCGGTTGTAGATGGTATAGGTCTTATTGTTGTTATCCACATCCAAATTAACGACAAATCCGCTTGCCGAAGGCACAAAAGCATCCGGCGTAGTGGCATCGGCAACTGTCTCGCCCGTATCGCCTTCGCGCACGGTCACAAGAAATTGGTAGTTGTTTTCATATTCGGTGCCTGTATAGTTGGGCATCAATTCGCTGATATTATAAGAACCGTAGGCAAGCGCGTCCGGGGAATTGGTGGTAGAACCAAAGTCCACATAGCCAATGCCATCACGGGGACCTGCAGGTAAGGTGGGGTCGTTTAAGATGAAATGCGATCCGCCGGTTTTTAAGATTTTAGAGGTGGTGCCTCCCTGAAGATTGTCTCCTTCCAACGTCATCACAATTTCGCGCGCAGTGGTGTGAACCACATAGTCTACGCCGTTATATTGACTCAATAGCACTTTTTTGATGGTGATTTTTCCGTTGCGCTGTTCTTGATTAATCAGTGTGACGGTGTTGCTTTTTTCATCAATACTCAAAGTGGCGCTGCCTGTGGTAGTAGAGGCCGCCAAGTCATATTTGCTGTTTGTGACATCTTCGGTAATGGTGTATTGGCCATAGGGTAAATTGTCAATGACCAAGGGTGTGCTGTTGTTGATAATTTCTTCTCGTCCCTCAGGGGCAATGCCCGGACCTTTGATGTTGATATTAAAGGTGCGTCCGGGATCGGCAGGAAGAATATTGCCTGCACTGTCCCTCAATTGTTTGACGATAGTGAGCTGCCCCAGGTCTTTTTCTTTATTGGTGATGGTTATTTCTTTCAGATGTGAATCATTGGCCAGGTCTGTGGCGTTTAGCGTAAAAGAGCCGATTACACTGCTGCTTATTTCATAGTCGGAAAGGTTGTAGCCTGTCCCTGCTATTTCTTGAACGGCATAGGTGCCGTAGCGCAAATTGGTTACTTTTACAGGTTCACTGTCCGTATTGTTAATGGTCACGGTTTGGCTGCCCAAAGGACCTGTGATGCGCACATTAAAGCTGCGCTTTTCAGTAATGGGTGTGTTGTCGCTTGCAAGCAACTCTTTTGTGAGCCAAATCTCTCCGGCGTCGTTTTCGCGGTTGGTGATATTCAAAAGCGAATTGGGGTTGGCAAAGGTCAGCTCGCGCTCCTGGGTTGAAACGCTGTATGTTGTTGTATAAAAATTATCATCCACACCGATTTCGGTAATCTTATAGGTGCCGTAGGGCAAATTGTCAAATATCGCCGGTTGATTGTCCCTGACTTCCAAGGTCTCCTTGGCATAGCCCACAGGAAGATTTTCCCCGCTGATTTTTACGGTGAAAGGTCGCGTATCCCCATAGAGGCGGGTGCCGGATGCATTTTGCAAATATTTATTAACAGTAATTTGTCCCAGAGGCTTTTCGGTATTATTAATGGTAACCTTTTGCACATCTGCGCGGGTGTCAAAAGTAAACTCAAGTTCTAAAGGATTTTCTTGTGTATAGGTGGCCTCAGACGTGGTGTGGGTATATGTTGTATCGTATCTTGAAGAGGCGGTATTGGCGTTTACTTCATATAACGTGTAGGTACCGTACTTCAGATACATAAACGAAGTAGGCGAAGTATTGTTGCTGTATATCGTCCCGGTATAACCGTTGGGGTAGCTGGGGCCCTTGAGCACATACTGAAAATAACGTCGATCAGTGGTGTTTTGATTGCCTGCAAAATCAAACAATTCTTTCGTGATTTGCAGCTTGCCCTGAGGTCGCTCTCTGTTAATAACCGTTATAGTGGGTGTGCGATTTGTAAATTGCACCTCTTGATAGCCCATGGTTGAACTGGTCGTGTTGCCATAGGTGAAAATGCGTGAATAGTCCGTGGTCGTGGTGACTTTGTTGTAGTTTTCATCTTCTTGTTCGTAAACATAATATCTGCCGTAGCTAAGGTCGTCGAATGTTTTGCTTTCGCCGCCCTTTAAGCTAAAGGTAATGCCGCCGGTTGTGGCAGAGCCGGGATAGGTCGGCCCGTACATGCGAAAATAAAAGGTGCGATTAGGGTCCGTAAATTCTACCTGGTCACCGTTTTGGAGTACTTTAGTAACGGTTAGGGAACCGTTGGAGATTTCTTTATTGACAAAGGGCAGCGGATTTTCGTTTTGCTTGACGGTGCCGCTGTATAGGCCGTCTGCAGGCGTGCTGTCGTAAAGGTTGTAGTCGAGTTCCTGAACCGAGTAGCTTTGACCCAGATTCAATGAGCGAATCCAGGCAACATTGCCGTTTTTCATCGTAAAGCGCCCGTTGGCATCGGGGGTGACAAAGGTGCTGACGGGTTGGCCCTCTACAATGGAGCGAATCTCTACACCGTTCGTTTGGGTATAGGGCTGGTTGTCGATTTTGACTTCAAAACTTACATCGCGTGTGCCTTGACCATAGATGCCGCCGGTCATTGTTTGCACCTGCTTGGTGATTTTCAAATCCCCCAAGGCGTAGAGGTATCCGGCGTTGCGAATGATTTTATAATTGCTGGTATCGACCTTAAAAATGTCGGTCTGATCCTGATTTTGCAATAAGTGCGAACCGTATGGGTTTAAAATGTTGTCCGGCAAAGTAGGTACATGATTGAGGGGCTGCTCAAAACGCACATAGTAATTTGCCGCATAATAGGCCTCCATGCGATATTGGCCGTTGAGGTCGGTTACGGCAGTAATAGGCGTGGTGGGTATGAGGTTGCCCGACTCGTCCTGGCGATAGTTCATGGCGGGAACATAGACCCCTTCGTTAAAGGTGCCGTCCTCATTGCGCTCTTCCATCATTAAGTGTACCGTTACGCCGGCAATGCCCGGCTCAGTCAACAACTCTTGCTTGGAGTTTTCGTTATAATCTTTAAAAGCGGTGCCTTTGATGAGCACGTTGTTTATGGTGAGTGCGGATATATTGCCTTCGGTAAAGATTACACCGTCTTGCGAGACGGCAGCAGAGTTGTAGGCGGCCTGAGCGTCTTTGAGCTGTGCGTCATAGGGCGCGACGACGGGTATGTTGAAAGTAAAAAAGTCATCGACATTTAACTGCCCGCTATTCATGACAAACTTAATGCCCTTTACACTGGACCAATCGTCAACGGTGCTGACCCAGTTGGCGTCGGCGGCATACACCCCCGGTTTGCCTGAAGGTGCCGCGGTGTGATAAAAGACGTCAAAATTGGCGGGCGCTTGCACCGGCCCGGTGAGCATGACGGGAAAGGAGCTGCCGCGGGCAGCATAGTTTCCGTTAATATCGGGTACGATGGCTTTGTCGCCCACAGCGGGCAACACATCCAGTATTGTAATGGACGTGGCGGGTTGCACGCTTTTGTTGAGGACGGTCACTTCATAGGTGGCTTTGCCGCCGATGAAGACTTTTCCTCCCGTGCTCACAAAATCCTGGTCCAAATTGCCTTTGACGCGCTTGAATACCACCAGCTCCGCAGGGGGCACAAAATCGAAATTGAACGAAGAGGTGAGAACTCTTTCGGTGATATCGCCATCTCCGTCCAAGTCCAGTGTGTCTGCGGCAGTGGTGCCTTGAGGTTGTATTTGTTGCACCGTATCTTCGGGTGTAGAGGGTGCGTTATTTTGCCAAATCGCATAAGAGGTGTTGGTGTTGATACCCGGCTCAGTCAACATCGTGGGTTTAATTTTAAAATTCAGAGTAAAAAGCTGCAACATAGTAGCAGTGCTCATCGCAGGGTGACCCAAAACGGGACCAAAACTCCACACCAGAGCGGTTCGATTGGGATAGTCGCTGCGGAAATTGGGAATGATTTCAGGTTCTAAATTATATAGCGCATCCCTAATATCGGGATGGCTCGTGCTGGGTATGCTCAGCGTCGTGCTCCCCGGTATATATTCCACATTTGCAGGCAGCAAATCTATGATTTTTAAACCGCTGAGGGCATCAGGACTCATTAAGAAATAGGGTGATGTTTCGTTTAAACTTAATCTGACCGTGGTGGCTTGGTCGAGCAGCAACGTCTTGTTGTCGATGGATTTTCTTAAAGAGATCATGGGGTTATATTCTCTGAGTTGCACCGATGCCGTGGACTTGGTGGAGTTATAAGGTGTGGGATTGCTGTCGCCTACCCATTTGTAGCTTGCCTGGGCATAGTTGCGCATGAAGGATTGGGTGTAGGTGGTGTAGTGCACATTGGCAGGGTCGGCAATTTTTGTATAAATATATGCATAAAAACGTGTATTTGAGGGTAAAACAGTGCCCTCGTCGGCGCGAATGCTGATTTTTTTGGTGCCGGCGGGTATATTGCGATAGATGGTGCTGCTGCTGGTGGGAATGTTTTGAGCAACGGTTCCCAAGACAGTATCGTTTTCGTCCAATGCTAATATGGTCAACGTGCCTGTGCCCACTTGCCCGTCGGGACCAACCATTTGATTGGTGTAGTAAGGATAGAGCCTAACACCGGTATACATCAGGCGCGGGTCTAAATCAAAGTCGTTCAGCTGAAGCTCTTCCATACTCAGCCCGCCGCTGGGATTTGTAAAATCGAGAATCCAGTAAAACTCAAGTTCTTTTTCGGTGGTACGATCAAGAATATATGGAATGCCTCTGGTTTTGGTGAGATTCAAAGTAGGTGTTTGAGTATTAAAATACATTGTAATGCTGTCTTCTGGAGCGACAATTTCTCCGCCATATTCATAGCTCTGGGCATTTTGAGGTGTCAAAATAGCCTTGGCTGTGTTGACGGTAGAATTGTTTGCATAGTTAAATCCGGGAAAACTCAGATAAAGAGGCACGTTTAGGTTGGTGCTGGCGGTGCCGTTATAAAAGTACGTATTCGTTGTTTTGGTATATTGCACCTGGGTGTTGTTGCTGCCGTCAACATAAGCCCACCCCGGGTTTTTGGCCGGGTCAAACACAGCACCTTGCGGCAAGGTGTCCACAATGGTGACGGGGTTAAATATTCGGGCTCCGTAGTTAGATTGTCCGCCGGGAGCCGGAGTAGAAGAAAAAAGGGCATAATCAAAACGCTGCAACACAGCGCCGTCTTGGTCAATGAGCCCGTCTGCGCCGACTTCGCCCGTGGCGTTGTTGACGCTGTCAAATCCGCCGAATACCCTCGAAGAAGTGGTGTAGTCGACATAACGATTAATGTTATGGAGTTTGCGCAGCTGAGGTGTCGCTGTATTGTAGGTAAATGTTGATGTTACAGGCGTGGTAATATCGTTTCCGTCCGCATCCGTAACGCGCACGGTAAACTTCCAGGGATAACCGTCGGGTGTTGAGTAAGGGAGGGTTCCCACATTAATGGGAATGGTCATGCTAACGCCCGGAGAAAGCTGTGTAAAATGATAGGTAACCCCTGTGGCTTTGTTGATATTGTTGGGATATTGGGGGTCATAATGAATTTCTGTTTTATAGGCACTGTTAATAGCCGTGGGTAAAAACAGGCGCATATAGGTATTATCCAGCGTAAAGGTAATGCGTCCTTCTTGTATGGTGCTGCCGGTGTTGCTTTTTTCGTAGACGATGTTGATGACGGAGTCCATGCCCGTCAGGTAGTTATAGGTATTAGCTGTATAGGGCTGCAGTTTCACGTCAATGGAGCCGTCAAATGTTGAAAAATCAAAACTTTCCGTAACCTCGGCAACCACATTTCCGCCAGCTTGCAGACTGGTGTGGATGGGTATGGTTGTGCCGGGTGTTGTGGTTGATAAAGTAGTAAAAAAGATCGGAAGCTGAATGGGTGCATTGGCAGAAATATTAGCAGGCACATCACTGAGTTCATAGGTAATGGTAGTAACAGTGCCTTCCGTGGTTATCGTGGGCAAAGCGCCTTCGTAAACCTGACCATAGATGCTGCTGGTATCAATGGCTCCGGTGGTATCGTCAATGGTAAAGACAACCGTGGCAGGCCCCAGCGCTGTGGCGCCGTCGGTGCGATAGATGGCGGCAATGGGGTTGACTTTTGTGCCGATATTGTAAGTGCGCGCACCGAGCAGGTTCAAAACAACCGTGGAATCAAGTGCGACAGGCTCCGCAGCTTGCATAATAGGTGCGTAGGCAGCCTTCAGAGCAATAGGTTCTGCAGGAATAATATTTAATTCAATTAAAGGCAACGGTATGTCGGTATTGTCTTGATAATAAAGCAGCGAGGTTTGTTCTTTTTCTTGTTCAATGAGTGTCAAAGCCTCGGTTTGGGTTAAGGGCAGCAGCTGGTCGGTAAAAATTTTACCCGACACGGCGCCTTCAGCGGTTCTGAAATGCACCAGGCTGTAACCATCTTCGGTGCCCTCTACATAAACGGCATCGTTTAATTCAAGGTAAGCGTCATCGACGCCGTCACTGATAAAAGGAGCGGAAGCCACATTGACTTTGGCATAACCCGCAACAAAGGAAGACGAAGAATCCTCTGCGGCAAATGCCTGTACAAAGGGTTCTGTCGTCGCAGGAGACACTGCAGTCTCGGCAGGAGTGGATGATTCTTGCGTTGCAGCGGAGTCAGGGCTCTGTGGTGCTGCATCCTCTGCGGGTGACAAGGCAGGCGACTGCGCTTCGGGCGCAATATTGCTTTCAGGCAGTGTGCTTTGTGAAGAGTTCGCTGTGCTGTTGCCAGGCACAATCGGATCAATATTGTCTGCAGTCTCCGGCGCTGTGCTCAAATCCTCCGTGCCTATCTGTTCAGTGACCGGCGGATTGGGTGTGGTGGAATCTGTGGCTGTGATGATATTGACGGGAATGATGCTTATCATCATCAGCATAATCAAAAAAATTACCGTCAGTTTTTTTAATATCGTTTTTTTCATAATGTTTGCTTATGCCCCTTTTTCTTATGAAATGATACTACTCGTTTAAGACAACACCGCTACATCGTTTAATTGTCTTAACTCAGCAGGCGACCTGCCGGTGAACATGCTGTTCTTTCTTATAACAGCGGTTATAAAAAAAAGCAGGCACAACACTCGCATAAATTGAGGGTTGTGTCTATGCAGCATGATTCATAGTATACGAATTGCCGTGTTTTTGGGCACGGCAGTTCTATCAAAAAACATATATATAAAGTAATACCAATTACTATGATTATTGTACAGAATTGGCGGGATAGAGTCAATGATTCTCGGCGAAAAACTGCATGAAAAAGCGATTTTATCGAGATATTTTTATTTGCGAAAAAACGGTGGCAGATCATTGAAGAGAAAACTATCTTCTTTCCCAACAGAAGAGGGGGAAATGTTTATTAAAAGACATAATTTCTAAGAATGTAGCATCACCAAAAAAGAAATTAAATAACAGCTGCTGAAAATTGATTTGTACAATAGGCGGCCTTATCGATAACCCAAATAGTCGATGAACCTTTTAACTGCCAAAGATGCGCTTTTTTGTCCGCGAAATGCAAACACAATATTGCGATATGCAGCGACGTCCAATTCTTTTGCGATGATTTTATAGGGCGTGCGCTTCAAAATTAGCTGCGGTAAAATGCTGATACCAAGCCCGCTTTCCACCATAGACATAACAGCGTAATCGTCCCAGGTTGTAAAATGCACCTGAGGTGTGAGTCGGTGTTTTTCAAAAATTTCCGACACCTCGGCCTTTGCCCCTTTTTCGAGCAGCATAAAAGGTTCGTTGCATAAAGCGGCAACGGGCACTTTTTCATACTGTGCCAAGAAGTGGTTTTCGGGCAAAACAGCAAGCAAGCTGTCACGTTCCAAAAAAATCGACTCGAACTCCGGGTTTGTGGGCAAACGCAAAAAACCGCAGTCTACACGCCCGTTTGCAATCCATTCTTCAATCTCGGTGTAATCACCCAGCAGCAGTTCATATTCGATTTTCGGATAATCCTTTTGAAAGGCCATGATAATATTGGGCAACCAGTGTGTTGCCACGCTGGAAAAGGTGCCGATGCGTATGAGACCGGACTGCAGACCGTGAAGGTCGTCGACTTGCATTTGCAGTTTTTCAAATTCGTCGCAAAGATTTTTGGCATAGGGCAGCAGTTTTGACCCATCGGAAGTCAGCTTGACGCCCGTGCGATTTCTCTCTAAAAGCGTTATTTGCCATTCTTGTTCCAAATCGTTGATCATGCGACTGATGCCCGATTGGGAGTAGTTCAAAATTTCGGCGGCTTTGGTAAAACTGCCGTGTTCAACGGTTTTTATCAATGCCATATATTTCAAAATGTTCATATCCATGTTGCCACACCTCGTACTTATTCGGTATTATGATTTTAAATATGATAAATATTCGTTTTTCAAATATATAATCCAATGATACGATAGACGTATTCCTTTTTCAAGTGTGAAAGTGAGGACGACTATGTTTTATGTCAGCGAGCCCTGTAAAACCGCACCGCAGCAATTTGGCTCATTGCTGCAAGAAAAAACCTATGCGGCGTTGGACCATTTGCAAATCCCTTTTGAGCGTGTGGACACCGATGAAGCCATTACCATGGAAGACTGCCTTTTAATCAACGAAAAATTAAAGATGAAAATGGTGAAAACGCTTTTTTTGTGCAATCGACAGCAAACGGATTTTTATCTCTTTATCACGGTGGGCGATAAGCCTTTTCGTGCCAAAGATTTTAGTGCAGCACTGGGAGTTGCACGCGCCTCCTTTGCGCCGGCAGAGTTCATGGAGGCAATGTTCGGAACCAAAATAGGCGCGGCAACGGTGTTTAGCGCGCTGCTTGAAACAACCGGCAATGTGCAAATTGTTTTTGACGAAGAGGTGCTTTTTGAAGAATGGTATGGGTGCAGTGACGGACTGACCACCGGTTATATGAAAGTGAGAACAGAGGATATTCTTCATCGTTTTTTGCCCTATACCAATCACACTGCAACAATCATAGAGGTGTAAAAAGGTGGCGGTAATAGAAAAGGTTACAAAAGTGTCGACAAATCAATTGTGCTTGGCATTTTGTGAGTACAGGTGAATTTGCGTTGCTTGTTGAAGATAAAAGGCGAGAGAGTTTAGCATCTTTCAGTCAAAGTGCAATGGAAAAGGACAAATCCAGTGCCGAGGCATAGAGTATAAATTTTCCTATGAAAGAGAGTGCATTCTCCCTTAAATAAAGGAGATATAAATATTTGATTATCAGGGGTAAAGGCATGAACACAGCGTTGTTTATGGAAAAGTGCACAAGATGAGAGGATCTTACATTAAATATTTTGCGGCGCTGTTGCTGTTTGGGTCAAACGGCTTGGTGGCAAGCTACATTGCTTTGTCAAGTTATGAAATTGTGTTTTTGCGTTCACTGTTGGGCAGTGCGTTGCTCGTGGTTTTGTTTTTTGTTGCAGGCGGCAAGTTCACGGTTCGCCAAAATAAACGGGATCTTTTTTTCATTGCGCTTTCCGGTGCCGCAATGGCAGCGGACTGGCTGCTTCTTTTTGAAGCCTATGCGCAAATCGGCGTCAGCCTCGGAATGATTATCAATTATTGCGGTCCTGCGATAGTCATCGCAGTTTCGGCGCTGATTTTCAAAGAAAAAATATCATGGGCAAAAATAATAGCGCTTTTGGCGGTGTTTGCAGGCGTAGTCCTCATCAGCGGTCGCGCAGTCGAAACAAGCGCTAGGCTGTCGGGACTGCTTTGTGCGGTGTTGTCAGCATTTGCCTATGCGGCAATGGTAATTTTTAATAAAAAAGCGACGCGGATAAAGGGTATTGAAAATGCTGCTCTGCAATTGCTGTGTGCCTTTTTGGTCATTGCGATTTTTGTCGGTTACAAGCAGGGGTTTGATATTGGTATCTATGCAAAGGATTGGGTTCCTATCCTTTGGCTTGGGCTGGTCAACACAGGGCTTGCTTGTTATTTATATTTTTCCTCAATAGGTGCCTTGCCCATACAGACTGTGGCAATTTGCGGGTATCTGGAACCGCTTTGTGCGGTTTTGCTGTCGGTGGTAATCTTGCATGAAAGAATGTTGCCGTTGCAAGTGGTCGGCGCTGTACTCATTGTCGGCGGTGCCATCTTTGGAGAGAGGCGCGCGAAGCAAAAAGGCGTCGGATAATATGTTTTTGCTGGATACGATGTGCCAAACATCAGGGTAGGAAAAATATGAAGAAAGAATCTGTTAGTATTTTTCCTGGTGCGAAAAAAAGAAACGAATAAAGGAGAGGGAAAAATCCATACGAATCGAAGTTCTAATCAGAAAAAAATCAAGGAAGAAAGAAGTGTTTACGAAATGCGAAAGGTTAAACAGGAGAGGCAAAATAAACAATGCCCGCATTGGCAGATGTTGTTGTCGGTGCGGGGAGGGTGATTGGAAGTTGCGTAGCAGAAGCACACTCATACAGCTTTTCATATTCTCTGTTCCGTTGTTGTATTTAAATGGAACGCATAAAGATCAATCATGCAAAAAATGTGTTGAAGGGATAATAATTATACTTGATTGTTAAAAAAATAACTGGTACAATTGCGGAGTGGATTTTTATCAAATTAACTCAGGAGGTATAAATTGTTATGAAAGGTTTTGGAGTATTTGAAATGGGCAAAGTCGGTTGGATGGAAAAACCCGACTATGTATGCGGTCCGGAAGATGTTATCTGTCGCCCGATAGCGCTGGCTCCCTGCTCATCAGACGTGCACTCTGCAATGGAAATGGAAGGAGACTATTTGAAGAATAGAATTCTTGGCCATGAAGCCATTGGAGAGATTATTGAAGCAGGTTCCAACGTTAAAGATTTTAAGGTTGGAGACAAAGTTGTTATTCCCTGTACAACACCTACATGGAGACATCCTGACATTCAGGACGGAACCCACCAGGATGCCGGCGGAATGTTTACGGCGATTAACTTTTCTTCCTATGAAGACGGTACATTCGCTGAACAAATCAAAGTAAGGTCTGCGGACATGAACTTGGCGCACCTTCCCGAAGGCGTAAGCCTTGAGCAGGCATGCATGGTTGTAGATATGATGACAACAGGGTTTTACGGTTCCGAGCTTGCGGAGGTTAAGTTTGGGGATACCGTTGTGGTATTCGGTATCGGTCCTGTAGGTTTGATGGCAGTGGCAGGTGCAAAATTAAGCGGCGCCGGTCACATCATCGCAACAGGGACAAGACCTGATTGCATAAAAATTGCCAAAGAATACGGAGCAAACGACATTTTAAGCTACAAGGATGGAGACCTTATCGGGCAAATCATGGAATTGACAGGCGGCAAGGGTGTTGATGCTTGTATTGTTGCCGGCGGTGGTGTGGAAGCCTTAAACAACGCAGTTGCGGTGGCAAGATGCGGTTACGGAAACATCGCTATGCTCGACGTTATCACAGGCGAAGCAAACATGGTATTAAACAATATGTACATAGGCGGTTTTCTATCTCACAAAACCATCAAAGGCGGTTTGTGCCCCGGTGGAAGAAAGAGAATGGAAAGACTGCTCTCTATGGTACAACATGGACGCATTGATCCTTCCAGATTGATTAGCCATCGATTTAACGGACTTGAAGCCATTGAACCTGCGTTCCAATTGATGGTCAACAAGCCGAGAGATTTAATCAAACCGATCGTTCTTTTTGACTAATTGACTGTTACACGTAAAATAAGATTGTAATACAGCAGCCACGCCTTGAATGATTTCGCGAAAAAACGAAATGATGAATTCGGGTGTGGCTGTTTTATATGCTGATTCACGGTAACGGATATCAGAATATCGATGTTTTAGGCGAGCGACTTTATAGCACACTACCCTTCTGTATGGGCTATGATAGCTTTCATGAAGAGAGCATCGAGTCTCTCCAAAGGCAGTTAATTTTAATTGCTTATTTTACTGTTCATTCATGCTGATTGAAACAATCAAACTATAAAGTTTTGGGATGCCGTTGTGGGGGCTTTCTGTGTTACGCACGAGAAAAGTCCGTGCAAATGCAATCTGAAAATGTTACGCAGCTAATATATTAGATTCGTTTTTTCAAAAAAGATATAGCATTTAACGCTGTCTGTTTTTACCGAAAGTTTTTTTGTTCTTCGTTGTAATTTCTTTTTTTAAATGATTCACGTTGTATGGTTATATTGCGCGTAGTTTTCTTACCGGTAGAGAAGCGCCTTTTAGGGGAGCAAATCAGTAATCATCTGACTATCTTTACCAATTGTTCGGTTTTTTAAACCAGTTCATATGAAAAAATCTTTTTTATTTTGGTTAAGTCGCAAGGCAACGCAGTACTGCACTTCGAGAGGAGCATCCCTATAAACGCGATGTCGGTTTTATGGGGGGAAAAGGGATTTCATGCGTCAAAAGACCTTCGTAATAATCATGATGCATAAAGCGAATTAAGTGATGCGAAAATTAAATTGAACAATAACACGGACGGGTTTATGATAGAGATAAGTTATATTGTCTCGTAATAAAACCCAAATTTATAGAGGAGGTGTGATTGTGTGGATATCGAAAATATGATGTATTATATTGCCGTCTGCAAATATATGAATATTACCAAAGCGGCTGAGATGCTCCATATTTCTCAGCCTGCCCTGAGTCGACGAATCATGGCACTGGAGCAGGAGTTCAACTCGTCGTTTTTTTATAGGAGTGGTGGAAATATCGAGTTAACGCCTGCCGGCAAGATATTTCTTGCTGAGGCAAAAGGTATGATTATCCAGCAACAGAAGATGGCCAAACGAATGGAGCGATTTCGTCACGGAAATGCGATTAGTGTGGGCTTTTCGCCGAATGTTAATATGAGATTTCTAATAGAGTGGATTGAAAAAGTACATATACGTTCGCCAAACTTAAAATTTTACTATCAAGAAAATAATATGCGATCCAATATTGAGGATTTGCTGCAAGAAAAACTCGATGTTATTTTTACAACGCGAGGAGAGGTTGAAGATTCGAGCAAAATTAAGTATGAGACACTTGTGGAAAATGATATCTCGGTAATTGTGCCTAAAGGTCACCCTCTTTGGAACAAAAGAACGATTACAATTGAAGATCTGCTGAGAGAACCCATATGCACAATTAGAGAAAATCTGTATAACAATACTACATGGTCACGGGCTTTAATAGCATTGAACGATATCGGACTGCAGTTCGAGAAAATCCCTAATTTTGTTTATTGCGATACAATGCGTGAACTATATTTATATGTATGTACGATGCAGCGTGTTGGGATTGGAGATATGATTGGAAGCGTAGAGTCAACGATGTATCCTGATAGAATTAGGATGGTGTATCTGGAGGGCTTACATGTTCCCTATGGTGATTTGGTACTAGCCTGCCGGGCGGAGGATACCAAAACATGGGATTTGATAAAGCAATATAAATAAAAACGGTTTCCGGTTGAATTCAACCGGAAACCGTTTTTATTAGGCTGCTATCTGTGAATAACACCATGTGTTTTAAGCATTTCCTGACTGCAAATTTGTTTGTTAGACTGTTCACAGCGAAATACGCAGTAATATTGTGAAATAAAAAAAGGAGAGTATGTTATGAGTGATTCCAAGAATGTTTTATTGACTCCGTTTAATGTCGGAAAAGAAACCATTAAAAATCGATTTGCTGTAAGCCCAATGCTAATCGGCCAGTGCTATGATTCGCGCGGAGGGTTTTCCGAAGAAGGAATTGAGTATTTTGTAGAACGTGCAAAGGGTGGTTTTGGCATGATTGTAACAGGTGCTATGCTCTGTGATTTGGAAGTAGATCCGTTTGACCCCAAGTCAAGCGTTAGCCCGCTATATGCGCCAAGCTATTTCATTCGGACTGCAAGTAGACTCAATGACCGCTGTAATGCGTATGGCACCAAAGTATTTGCTGAACTCAGCCTGGGTGTTGGCCGCAATTATCCGGGCTTTAAGGCTCCGTCTCCTGTCGAAGTTTATGCATACCCAAATTTTAAGGGACAGGAAATTACAATTGATGAGTTACACAAAAAAAGAGATCAACTGATTAAAGCTGCCGTAATTGCTAAAAAAGCCGGGTTTGCCGGAATTGATATTCACGCTCTGCACTGGGGCTATCTGCTCGATCAATTTGCCATGTCCATTACGAATCAGCGTACCGATGAGTATGGCGGATCTTTGGAGAACCGATTGCGAATCGTAAAAGAACTGATTAATGGCATTCATCAAGTCTGCGGTGCGACTTACCCTGTTACGATTGGTTTGAGTTGTAAAAGCTTTATCAAGGGGTTAAATCAGCCGTCTCTTACCGGCGAAGATGAGGCAGGCCGTACGCTGGAGGAGGCAATTGAGATTGCAAAAATGCTAGAAAAGATGGGATTTGCGGCGATTATGACAGACGTAGGCATCTATGATTCATTCTATTATGCATGTCCACCTGCTTACATGCCAATAGGTCATGGCCTGAAATATTACGAGCAAATCAAGAAAAATGTCAACATCCCTGTATTGGGACGATCCAGAATGGGTGATCCTGCGCTTTGCGAAGAAGCTGTCAGTAAAGGTCAAATTGATGCTGTGATGCTGGGACGTCAATCTTTGGCGGATCCGTTCTTTCCGCGCAAAATTGAAACTGGCAAACCTGAAAAAATTCGCCCCTGTATTGGGTGTAACATGGGCTGTATTGGCCCTTTGCTGGAAAAAGGCACAGATGTTGGCTGTGCTGTAAACCCCAGAGCCGTGCACGAGTCCACCACGCGTCCGAAAAAAGCATGTGAGCCAAGGAATATAGCGGTTGTCGGCGGCGGTGTTGCCGGAATGCAGGCAGCACTAACCGCTGCGGAATGTGGTCATAAGGTGGAAATTTACGAAAAGACGGATGTGCTGGGTGGCGAGTTGAATGCAGCAGGTGCACATGCATTCAAGCAGGATATCCAACGTTTGAAAAACTGGTACGTCAGCGAATTGAAAGATTTAAATGTTCCGGTGCATTTTAATACGGAATTCACACCTGAAATGGCAAAGAAAACCGGTGTAGATAGTGTGATTTTTGCCATTGGAGCAAGTCCCGTAATGCCCAAATCGATTCCCGGTATTGAAAAAGCGATTTCCGCTGTCGAAATGCTGGAAGGCAAAAAGGCTGTTGGTGAAAATGTAATTGTTGTTGGGGGTGGTATGGTTGGTTGCGAAACGGCCGTCGATTTGGCTGGAGAGGGTAAGAAAGTTACGTTGGTGGAAGCATTACCCGGTATATTGTCTGCAGAATTTCTTCCTCAGCAACAAAAGATGATGCTTAAGGATATGTTGGATTATAAAAAAGTAAAAATCATGACAGGTTATAAAATTGTTGCCGTCACTGACGAAGGTGCACTTGTTGAGTCTGTGGCAGATGGTAAACAGGAAACTATAGCAGCAGATAATGTGATCATGTCCATTGGCTTAAGATCTAATCCATCTTTAGCTGAAAATTTTTACGGAGAGGATATTGCAGTTTACGAAGTCGGCTCCGGAAGGAAACAAGGCTTTGTGTCCACTGCTGTTCATGAGGCGTTTGAGGTTGCATACAACTTCGAATAATTTTCTGAATAAACATAAGAAGTCTATGGCGGCCGAAATCGGCTGCCGTAGACGCTGACTTGCTGCTCCATTTTTAACAAGCATAAAGAAGGGTGAGAACTATGCAATATAACATGCTCAATAAAAGCGAACTAAAAATTACTAACATCTGCCTTGATAATACAAACTTAAACGAAATCGCAGAATGTGTGTCAAAGATTCTGGGAATTCCATCGGACGAGGTGTTGGTAATTGATGTAAGGAACAACGAGGTCGCATTGGATATTCTGTCTCCCGCAGTTGATCCCCATAGTTTTATAGGTTCAGAAAAGCAACTCTTGCAGGAATTGAAAAAAATATCGGGGGTCACACTGCAGAAAAACGCTCATATCACATCAGAAGGGATGCTGGGCTGGATTGCATTTGATGCACCTAATCAGGAAACATTAGATGAGAGCATTCGAACAGCGGAGCAAATGGCTCAGCAGATTGTTGAGCGTGTATCGAAGCGTGTGTTGGTATATCCGAGTGGTGCCGAAGTTGAAAGCGGCGAGATTGAAGATACCAATACTCCAACATTGATTGCGGCGCTCAACGAAGCGGGATATCAGGCTGAATCCGGCAGAGTTCTAAAAGACGATAAACATGACATTGTAAACATGCTTTTAGATGGTATTAATAGGGGTTTCGGTACAATAATCATCACAGGCGGTGTAGGTGCAGAAGATAAAGATCATAGTGTGGAGGCTGTTTTACGGTTGGATCCACAGGCATCAAATCCTTACATTGCAAAGTTTAAAAAGGGAAGTGGGCGCCATGTGAAGGAAGGGATTCGAATCGCTGTGGGGCAAATGGAACATGTAAGAGTGATAACATTGCCGGGCCCCAATGACGAGGTGACAGAATGCATCCCTGTTCTTATTAACGGAATGAAGCAAAACCTAACTAAGAACGCATTAGCAGCCAATTTGGCCAATGTCCTGCGTAACAGGTTAGATAGAAAAATGAAACAGTATACTCACGGCACATAATTTAGAAAGGTAGGAAGGAAAAAATGAAAGTTCTACAACATTATTCAAAAATCGACCCGACAAAATGCATCGGATGTCACCTCTGCAAACGTCGTTGTCCAGGAAGAGCAATTACGGTGGGCAGAGCAGATGGCAACGATGCAAAGAGTGTCGAGGCGTCTTGCACAAAGGCTTGCCCAACGCACATAAATGTAGCGGGATATGTAGGGTTAATAGGCGAACAACGTTTTGCAGAGGCATACAGCTTAATCATGCAAGACAATCCGTTCCCCTCTATTTGCGGAAGAATTTGCACACACCCTTGTGAAGAAGAGTGCAACAGAGGTTTTGCGGATAAACCGATTGCAATTCGAGACTTAAAGAAGTTCGTTGCTGATGAGGCATATCAAAATGGTGAATCGAAAGTAACACCACTACCCAAAAACGGAAAGAGTGTTGGCATTGTCGGTGCCGGTCCCTCAGGTATGACTTGTGCTTATTATCTGGCACTGCTCGGATACGAGGTTCATGTATACGAGGAAGAGTCTGTTGCTGGCGGCGTTTTAGCGTATGGCATTCCCGAATATCGCCTGCCTAAGGCAATTTTGAAAAAAGAACTTGACAATATTGTTGAAGCCGGTGTGACCATGCACCTGAACTGCTCGGTAGGCAAAGATGTGACAATGGAGCAACTAAGAGAACGCCACGATGCATTGTACATGGCCACCGGGACCAAATTTTCCAAAAAGATGGATATTCCCGGTGAAGACCTTGACGGCGTGATGCACGGTCTGGACTTTCTTCACGAAGTAAATCTTGGGAAACAAGTTTTAGTTGGGAAAAATGTGGTCGTTATCGGCGGCGGCAATACAGCTATGGATGTTGCCAGAACGCTGATTCGTCTGGGTGTGGAGCAGGTAACCATTCTTTATCGCAGAGGTCTCATTGATATGCATGCTGAGAGGATTGAAATTCAAGAAGCTATGGAAGAAGGAGTAAAATTCGTTGCTATGACAGCGCCTGCAAAGGTACTCGGCAATGGAAAGGTCGAACGTATTGAGTGCTTGAAGACTCAATATGTTAAAGCTGATGATTTTGGTCGCCGCAACGTGGAAGTGGTTCAAGGCAGTGAGCATTTTATTGCATGCGACATGATCATTCCTGCCGTATCTCAATATTTTGACCTGCCTTTTGTCAAAGAGAATGTTTTTGAAACCACAAAACAAGGCAACTTTATAACAGACGAGGATACCATGATGACCTCTGTTGACGGAGTGTTTGCCGGTGGCGATATGATTCGGGGATCAGATGTAGCAGTCACCGCGATTGCGGATGGTAAAAAAGCCGCTATCCACGTAGATTTGTATCTAGGCGGAAGTGGCATACTTCATGTGGGTGATAAAATTGATCTGCCTGAGGCACAGCAGGAAGAAACTCTCTTTAAGCATGAGCGATTCCCGATTGAGTATCTTCCGTTAGATGAGCGCAAGGCAACTTTCAGTGAAGCAATACTGGGCTATACCGCTGAAAATGCTGTTTCGGAAGCGGGTCGCTGCTTGCATTGTAACACCCAGTATAAGGCTTCGGTGGATGCTGACTTGTGTTTGGACTGCGGCTTGTGTGTAGAATTTTGCCCGCAAGATGCACCGCAAATGATACTTCGCGAAACACCGCGAAAACTTCAGGTGGAGGTGCGGCCTGAATGCATGGAGGCAATTGCGGAGCTGTGCAAAAAAGCACATCAGTATCCTTCCAGGAGCGGCGCATGTCCGTGCAACGGAATTTCCAATGCTGAACTTGCGCAGGCAATTCTCGATGGTGCACACACACCTGTCGAGATTGCGCATGCAACCGGAGCTGGGACCGGTTGTGGCGGAGTTTATTGCAATGGGCACATACAGCAATTGTTAGCTGCAGCAGGATATCCGATTGAAGACAGTGGGGATCATTTATTCATGCATAATGGATTGGATATGTGGGAGATCAGCAAGGAAGTTTCAGATTCTCACGCCATTTATAATGTCGAATTTGATAAGGATCACTATTTCAAACCCGAACTATTTGAAGATTACAGGAATGTTTTTCCAAAAGCGTTGCAGGAAAAATTGCAACAATATGATAATGAGAAGGGAGAATAATCATCGTGGAAATCAGAAAATCGCAAAAGCCCGCAGAGTATACTGCGTCAATTTATGGAAATACCCCTGAAAAACACGCATATCAGCTGGAAGATATGCGGTCAGTCAAAGTCAGTGAGCTTTTCCCTCAGATAACTCCAGCTATTTATAATAATGGGGATGACTTAAAGGCAATCAGAGATCGTACCCGAAAAAGTCTTGAAAATGTTGATATGTCCATGATTAAACCATACGATCGGATTAATTTGTGCTGTTCTGAGCACGGCTTTGGTTTATTGGGAGGGTTGCCCTATCTGGAAATGGTAAAAACCATCAAAGAAGTGGTGGAAGAACGTACCAACAACCAGAGGATTAAGGTTGTTCTTGCTATGTATAGAACGCCGGCTGAAGCAAAGGAAGTTATTGAGGCATTCAATTTGCACGACGTGCTAGATTGCGAAATTACCAGTTGCGGCCCTTTTGACGACGGCATATCTATCGATACAAGTATCGGACCTGTGTTGGGAATCAAAAAGGTGTATGACTGTGACTGGATGCTTTATGCTTACTATGATGACCCACGTGAAATTTATGTCCATCGTGGTATTAATCGCGTGTATAAATCGTTTATGATGAATTTTGCACGGTATGAGACGCGCAGCAGTGTCCATCATACCTTTGGTCAAACCAGTGCAAATATTATTTCCACCGCAGTATATGAATCTGAATTTGTGCAAAGTAAATTTGCATTTGCAACCATTATGATGACTTCACCTACCGGTGTGTGCGATATCATTTCGCATAGGGATCTTTTTACGATTAATAAGAAGTCACAGGCCAACATGCTCAAAGACTATACAATTTTGCTCGAACTGTGCAGAAGACTGAAAGACTGGAATGCAATCTGGGATGGTGGCCGTTGGGGTTATTATCTGCATACGGCAGGCATGGTGTTTGGTGTGTTTTCGGGAGCGGATAACGACTTTTTTGATTTGGACATTCCGTGGTGCAACGGAATTGGAAAAGGGCAAATTCAATATGAAGGTGGTGACATGAATACCTTTATGGGCATTATGCCAACCTTTAAGGGTGTGGTGGTAAATCAGTCGTGGATTGGACTGATGTGCTACTGGATGTGCATGTTTGCAAAATTCTATTTGGTTGGTCAGGAAGTTTACGACATGTACAGTCATGACCGTTGCAATCTTCCCCTTGTGAAAATGGCCACATTGGTAGATAACCTGGAGGAAGGCATTGCTGAGTGCCGAGAAGCAACGGGTACGGACCGATTCATCGTTTTCGATGGAAGCTTTGACTACATAAATTGCAGCCAATCCTGTGCCGAAGACATTATTGCTTGCGCCCCGGCGGCTGTTGAGGCTGCTATGAATAAGTATCCCAAATACTTGCACCAGCGTGGGTTCAGCGAAGAAGAGATCGCTGAGCTGACAAAGTAAACATGATGCAAGATATCAGAGATTCTATTTTCAGGGAGCATCTGGATGAAATTTATACTGGCAAAATTCTTCCTCATCGAGAGGGAATTTTGTCCGGTGCTGAGCAAGCAATCGCTGCAGCAAAGCAGATTGGTATGGCGGTAACGAAGGAACCGACAGAAGGTGAATTGTTGCGCCCGGGGCGACCGGTCATGGTTGTGGAAGGAACGCCCAAGCAAATGGCGATTTTGGAGGACACAGCCATTGGGTTAATAGCAAAGACCTCCGGTATAGCCACTTCAGCAAATATTTTTCAGCAGACAGCGGGAAATTCATTCAAGATTGTATGCGGTTCTTGGAAAAAAGTAAATGCCTCTCTTAAGGAATCATTCCGTAAGGCTATTGTTACCGGAGGCTGCAAATGCCGTATGCTTGATGAGCCCATGGTATATCTTGACAAAAACTATGTCATTATGTTGGGTGGTGTCGATGCGGCAATCAAAGCGGCAAAAGGGGATCCGTTTCTGGCTAATCGAAAGCTTGTTGTTCAGGCAAAGGGAATTGTTGACGAACTGGGTGAGGAGTGCTGGATGATTGCTTCCAGTAAGGCGGATTACTTGTATCTGGACACAGGAAATGTTGAGGATTTGAATGTACTGGCAGATGCCATGCAGTATGCAGAACATATCCCGAAAATAGCATTTGGCGGAAATGTTACACTTGAAACCATTGAAAAAATCAAAGCATATTCAATTGACTTCGTAGGTGTGGGACGTGCTATTATTGACGCTCCCATGATTGATATGAGTTTAGATGTTATTCCTAAAAAAAATCAGCATCAATGCACTTGTCATAGTCAGGACCATTCTGAACATCTTTGAGAAACGCAATGTGAAGACAGTCAAGTTTCGCACTAAGCGCAACCGGGTTGTTAATGGGAGGGTATTTTCTTTCCAGAAAACGTGTGATGATTAAAAGCGCTAATGTCTACAGGCAAACGCTCCGAATAAAGAGCGCGGAGCGTTTGCCTAAATGGTACAAATTATTGATGTATATAAGGTCGTGGAGAAAATCTAAACAGAGTTTCAGCTTCTTTATTTTTGGTGTCACAATGGACAAAAAATCCGAGGGCAATCAGAACAGCCATACAATTTTGAGCGATATATTTTATTTTCATGAAGTGACAGCCGAATAATCGATGTTTTCGGTAAAGGCTTTTTTAAAATTAACTAACAAATTCATTATGTACATGCGATGTTGATTTTTGCAAGAGTCGTTATGATCATTTTGTCATCTCTGTACAGAAATTATCGTTGTAGAGGAAGACAGATGATATAAATACGCAATCACTAATTCGGTAACAAAAAAATATGAATTGGAGGTATAGTGAAATGGCGTTTAAATCTACTGAAATTACGCAAGAGTATATTGCAAGCTTGGTTGAGAGATCCAGAAAGGCCCAGAGATACTTTGAGGCAAACTACAAAGATCAACGCTCAATTGATGAGGTTGTTCATGCAATCGGCGTTGGCGTACTGGATAATGCAGAAGAGTTATGTGCGGCGGCAGTAAGCGAAACAGGAATGGGTACTATCGAGGGGAAAAAGAAAAAACTGATTATGGTTGCCGGTAGCCACTGGAAAAATTGCCGAGGGCATCAGTCTGTAGGCTATATTGATTCTCCCATCGAGCCGGGCGTTCGATATATGTACAAACCTCTTGGCGTTATCGGCGCTGTTATGCCCAGTACAAACCCCATTGCTACAATTATTGGAAATGCGATGATTTGCTTTAAAAGCCGTAATTCTATTATTGTGGCTCCACATCCCGGCTCAGCTAAGGTTTCAGAAAATACAATTGAAATTCTCAGAAAAGCTTTGAAAAAAGTCGGCGCACCGGAAGATTTATTGTTGGGTGTCAGTCATGAACAATCTTGTATTGAGGCGACTAATGAGTTAATGAGGCAGTGCGATGTCAATATCGGGACAGGGGGCAGGGGTATGGTCAAGGCGGTGTATTCTTCCGGAAGACCCGGATTTGGTGTTGGACAAGGCAACTGCCAAGAGCTGATTGACACAGATATTGAAGATGCCCGGTATTACGAAATTGCCGCAAAGACAGTGGCCAATCGCTCTTTTGATAACGGTGTTCCCTGCACCAGTGATCAGACAATATACATCCCCGAAGACAAAGAAAAACTTTGGGTTGAGGCCTGTGAAAAGGCCGGTGCATACATTATGTTTGATAAAGCTGAAATTGATGCACTGCGAGAATTGGTGTTTCCTAATGGTGGTACTACAATCAACCGTGAAGTCGTTGGTCGTCTCCCCTCTCAGATTGGTAAAATGCTTGGAATTGAAATTCCGGAGACCGCACAAGCCATTGTCTTTAAAAATCAAGCCTGGGGTGATGCAGATGTCATGTGCCGCGAAATTCTCTGTCCGATTATGCGCTATACGACCTATCAGACGTTTGAAGAGGCCTGTGAGCATGCAGTAGAAACTTTGTATGTGGAGGGTGCAGGTCATAGTGCGTCCATCTGGAGCTACAATCAGGAACATATCGATTACTTCGCTGATCTCTGTCCGGTGGGCCGCCTGCACGTGAATCAGCCCACCTGTGGTTTGGGCAACGGTTTATGGGGAACCATTACAATCGGTTGTGGCTCCTGGGGCAATAACAGCATTTCCGAAAACCTTACTTGGTTCCATCTGTGCAATAAAACAAAAGTAAGTACGGTTCTTCCGAATCTTCGTCCATATGACATCATTAAGGAATTTGACAATTATGAACCCTGGAAGGTGACATTGGACGAAAATTGATATTGGTTTCAGGTGCGCTAATAGTAGCCAAATCAGAAAGGTATATTCACTTTATTTTGGATGATTGCGTGAGGAGCAATACACAGTACAGCGGTGTGGAGCGTGATGTCTGCATCATTTAACAAGGAGAATCTTATGAGCAATCCAAATTTATATGATAATTTAGTAGTTTATGATTTTACGTCAAATATTGCTGGTCCGACTTTGGCCGCACAATTGGCAGATTTCGGTGCTACCGTGGTTCACGTGGAACGTCCGGTCTTCGGAGATGATTCCCGGCAATGGTCCAGCACAAGCGCTGAAGATGTTGGAGGAGATTCGCCTCCGTTTTGTACATACAACAGAGGAAAAAAATCTCTGGTACTGGATCTTAAGGATCCGCGCGGGCTTGAAATTATGCTAGATCTTTTGGAAAAGGCGGATATTTTGATTGAAAGCTTCCGCCCGGGAGTTATGGATAAACTGGGCCTTGGCTACAAAGAGTTACATCAAAGATTTCCAAAATTAATCTATGCATCTGTTTCCTGCTTTGGACAGACGGGACCCTATGCCGCCCGAGCCGGCTACGATGTCATTGCACAGGCAGCAAGTGGGATGATGTCAATGACAGGAGAGCGTAACGGCCCCCCTACTAAAGTCGGAGTGGAGATTGGTGATTTTTGTGCCGGCATTGCCGGATGGGGTGCGGTCAACGCCGCGCTTTATTATAGGGCGCAAACCGGCCTTGGGCAGCAAGTGGATATCTCACTTACTCGCGTTTTGGCATACATGTCTTTCAGACGAGATTTGAACGCAACCAGGAGCGGTAATTTGCACGATGGTCTGAGTCCATACGGAATGTATAATCGCAGTATAGACGAATCTATTATTATTGCTGCAGGAAATCAGAATATGTGGATTCGAGTTTGCAACAGCATGAATATGGCGGAATTGATTGACGATTCTCGCTTCAAAACCAATGAACTTCGCAGCAGGAATCGTTATGAGCTTGCCGGTATTATTGAAGACTGGATGAAGCAACAGCCTTCTATTGATGCAGTGTGTGAAATTTTAAAAAATTCCGGAGTTCCATTTTCTAAGGTATATAATCAGAAAGATATCGCTGAGGATATCCACTACAATGCGTGTGGTTGGTTTGCAGAAATGCCTGCCAGTAAAAAAGAAGCGGAAGCCGCCGGATTTACTCCGAGACGCATTATTCCCACGCCGGTTTCTTTTTCAGAGGTCAAGCCCGAATATAAGCCGGCGCCATCGCTCGGCGCAAACAATTATGAGATTATGGCATCGGTGGGGTGTAGTAAAGAAGAAGTTGAAGCGTTGGAAACAAAGTGGCGGGATGATATGATTCGCTCGCTGAAAAAATAACAACGAATATATGTTAATGGACAGCCTTGTATGCTGTCTAGAGAAATGGATTCCATGTATGCCGAAAAAGACAAGGCCACGTGTTTTGCACGTGGCCTTGTCTTTGTTTATTGCATTAGTTGCTGTTCAATATATAGAGGTGAGACGAAAGCCCGTTGTCAGCAAACGGAGGGCCAACAGTTTTTTTGATGCATTCAGCGATTGTAATATTCTCCACCTCCCCTTGACAGACAGAATCACGAACTGTGGCATTTCTGATTACATGTGTGATCATTTGCAGCTTTTTTGTGGGAAAATGTCATTTGAAGTTCGGATTTTGAAGATGTATGCAAGTCAATGGATTCTCGTAAAATAGAACTTTTCTCTAATTTTGATATCGTTATGTGCAGGACTGCAAGGCCGAAGGCATGGCCTGTCGATATTGGTATTTCTGCATGTTTTATAATGTTGATGTGCAGAGAATGGGAAAGACATGTTATTTCATTGTCGTCAGCGGTTAGAAGAGGCAAGTGTGCTTTGCAGAAAAGACTTATCAGATGATTGATTACCCACAAGTCTTTTGGTATTATTGTGCTCGTTGCCATTTTGCTATTCTTTGAATACATCTATGTTGAAAGAATATTTAGGACCGGGAGTCTCAACGGATTGCGTAAACAACTGTGTGTTGCAATGCTTTGGCGGTGTTGCAGCCGTAGTACATGACGACTGAGAACAGGCTATTATCGCTAGTCAGGACCGAATTGCCTTTGGGCAAAACAAAGAAGTAGGCAGACCGGGCGAAACACAGCTGCACCGCCCTCAGTACAACAAAAAAGAAAAAGCCTGTAATAATCAATTACAGGCAGTTGTTTTCTGGCGGAGAGGGTGGGATTCGAACCCACGTGGGATTGCTCCCAAACTGATTTCGAGTCGTTTGTCTTGTGCACACTATGGTGGAAATTAGAAGAAGATAAAAGCACATGGAAGTATCTACAAACCCACTTGTTTCAGCGTTTTCTGGACCCGAATACTGAAAGGCCTTGAAAAATCAATAGTTCGAATCAACCCCGATTTTGGCTGCTTTTTTGGAAAAAGGAGAGAATTTGGAGAGAACAAGAGAGATTTAGGAGAGAACAAAGGGCTTTTCTAACTGTTTAATATAGAGCTTCAGGATCACCTGCCGTTGACAATCTAATTAAGGAAAAGGTGATTCAATGAAGAAAATAAACAGTAAATACGATTATCTGCTCAAGGAATATCCGGCTGTTATTACCAAGGACCAATTCTACCGGATCTGCAACATCAGTAAAAAGACTGCAAAGCATCTTCTGGATAATGGCTTGGTCCCCTGTGTCAACAACGGAAAGAAAACCAGAAAGTACAAACTCAAGATGACCGACGTAATCGAGTATCTTGAAGGCCGGGATATATCTCCTGAGAGCTATATGGCTCCAATTGGATGGTACAAACGAGGACCTACGTACAAGGGATACAATCGGGAACCAAAAGTGTTAACGGAAGAAGAAAGAGCTAAGTTGGCAACGGTCTATTCTCATAGGATGGCCTATTACCCCGACGTTCTTTCCGTCATCGAAGTATCCGAGATCACTGGCTATCATCGAAATTCGGTTGCTAAATGGTGTACCAAGGATCTGATGCAATGTTTCAATATGGGAAACAGGTATCTGATCCCAAAGCCATCTCTCCTGGAATTTATGTTGAGTCCCAACTTTCAGGGCTTGAAATCTAAAATCGACTAGGAAACAAGGAATTGAATAGCAAACCAAGATAAGGCCGTCACAAAACGTGGCGGTTTTATTTTGCCAAAATTTAAGGAGGTCGCCATGAAAGAAACCTTTAATCAACGTTACAAGCAAGTCTACCAATTGGCAGAGCGGCAGGGTGATGTCTTTGCCGAGGTCGTATCTGAATCCTTTGATGATCTGGATAGCCTCGGCGAGTTCGTCGATACCTTATTCTACATGCATTCCATCACGGATGATGAGCAATTTGCTGTTTTACTCGGGATGATGTACGAAATCATGGGCAGCCAGATGTCTGAAGAAATCGACTGTCACATTGTCATGGAGCAGAGGCCAAGCATTTTCTACAGCTGCTTCCTGACCTCATTCCTGACAGGAATTTTGAATCGGGTTGGAGGTGAACTCCCTTGCCCTGCAATGTGATCGCCATCGCCAATCAGAAGGGTGGAGTTGGCAAGACCACTACCTGCACCAATCTGGGCATCGGATTGGCCACCGAAGGCAAGAAGGTTTTGCTTGTGGATTGCGATCCCCAAGGAAGCTTGACGATCAGCTTGGGTCATTCTCAGCCGGATCAACTGCAAGTGACACTCTCCTCTGTCTTAGGAAAGACTATGAATGACACAGCGCTTTCTCCCCAGGAAGGCATCCTACATCATTCAGAAGGTGTGGATCTGATGCCTGCTAACATTGAGCTGTGTGGACTTGAAGTATCGCTGGTCAATGTCATGAGCCGGGAAAAGATACTGAAAGAGTATCTTGATGAAATTAAACCTGGTTATGACTACATCCTGATGGACTGTATGCCCTCTCTTGGCATGCTGACGGTCAACACCCTGGCCGCCGCAGACAGCGTCCTAATTCCTGTCCAAGCCCAGTATTTGTCCGCTAAAGGCCTGGAGCAGCTGCTTCAAACCATCAACAAAGTCCGCAAGCAAATCAATCCCAAGCTGAAGATCGATGGCATCCTTCTGACTATGGTGGACAACCGGACCAATGACTCCAAGGAAATCAGTACTCTTCTGCGAGAAACCTACGGAACAAAGCTGAAGGTGTTTGACTCGGCCATCCCCCACTCCGTCCGGGCGGCAGAAACTGCTTCCTATGGGAAAAGTATCTTTGCCCATGATCCCAAGGGTAAAGTGGCAGAAGCCTACAAAAATCTGACGAAGGAGGTGATGAAGCTTGAAACCCAGCGGCAGAAATCTAAATCTGACCTCCTACGATGAGATATTTCAGACTGAAGAAACCAGGATCGAAGCTTTTCAGGAAAAAGTCATCGATATTCCTCTGACGGAGCTGCATCCATTTAAGAATCATCCCTTTAAAGTTACAGATGATGAATCCATGCTGGAGACCGCTGATAGCATCACCAAGCACGGCGTCCTGGTGCCGGTCATCGCACGTCCCCGTGAGGAAGGCGGGTATGAGTTGATCTCCGGGCATCGCCGCAAAAGAGCCAGTGAGCTGGCTGGTAAGGAGACTCTCCCGTGTATTGTACGCAATCTCGACGATGACGCTGCCACCATTATCATGGTTGACAGCAATATTCAGCGTGAGAACATCCTGCCCAGTGAGCGCGCCTTCGCCTATAAATTGAAACTGGATGCAATTAGAAGACAGGCAGGACGGCCCTCGAATAATTCCCGACAAGTTGTCGGGAATTTAGAAAGTGCGGATATTGTAGGGAAAGATGCTGGAGAAAGTGGCCGCCAAGTCCAACGCTATATCCGCTTGACAGAACTTGTCCCTGAGCTGCTCGATATGGTCGATGTCAAGAAGATCGCATTCAATCCTGCAGTTGAGCTATCTTACCTCATGCCTCATGAACAGGTCCAGCTGATGGAAGCCATGGACATGGAGCAGGCCACACCTTCCTTGTCTCAGGCTCAGCGCTTGAAGAAATACAGTCAGGACGGCAAGCTGACCTTTGATGTTATGACCGCCATCATGTCTGAAGATAAAAAAGGAGAATTGGACAAGGTGACGCTCACTGGTGAGAAGCTCAAAAAGTATTTTCCAAAATCCTACACGCCCCAGCAGATGGAGGAAACCATCATCAAGCTGCTGGAAGGCTGGTCGCGGAAGCGCCAGCAATCACAGGAACGGTAATTCCCCTCCGAAGTGCTTCGATGTGAAGCGCTTTTTTATTCAACCAGTCGAAGGGAGGGATGCAGATGGCTGTATTTCGAGTTGAGAAAACGAGGGATTACACCGTTATGGCGAATCATCATTTGAAAAACAAGGATCTGTCGCTGAAATCCAAAGGGCTTCTATCTCAGATGCTGTCACTCCCGGAAGACTGGGATTACACCCTCAAGGGACTTTCCATGATCAACCGGGAGAGCATCGATGCCATTCGGGAAGCGGTCCGTGAACTTGAACGGGCAGGATACATTGTCCGGACTAGAGAGAGAAATGAGTATGGTCACCTCAAGGGTACGGACTACACGATTTATGAAAAGCCTCATCTGATAGTAGATCCTTCAGAATTCAAGGAACCACTGTCGGAGAATCCTGCATTGGATAAACCTATGTTGGGAAATCCAATCTTGGATAATCCAGTGTTGGAGAAACCTACGTTGGGAAATCCAACGCAATTAAATACTAAGAAAACAAATAAAGATCCATTAATGACTAAGGGATTAAGTAAACATCCATCAATCCCTGATCCATCAAGAGAAGCCACGATCGAGAAGGATGAGATTGGATTGGATGCTCATTCCATCAAGGAGTCCATCCAGGAGAAAATCGAATATAAGTTTATTGTTCAGCGTTATGACAAAGATCGTCTTGATGAAATTGTGGACCTGATGGTGGAGACCCTCTGTTCCAAGCGAGAATACATCACCGTTGCCGGGGATGATTACCCGGCGTCTCTGGTCAAGGAACGGCTGCAACGCATCGACAGTACCCACATCGAATATGTCTTTGAATGCCTGGATAAAAACACCACCTTCATCCGGAATATCAAGAAATATCTGCTGACAACGCTATTCAATGCCCCATCCACCATCGACAGCTATTACACAGCACTGGTGAAACATGATCTTTACGGGGCAGGTTCCCGCTTTTACGAGGATCTTGGGAGCCTTATTAAGCCCGGCAAATAAGATGGGGTTTACTTTCATGCAAGTTTCGCAATTCAAATTAGCACGATAATCAAATCCCAAAGTTACATCCGGCCTTAAGAGCCTGATTTAAAAGTTCATCTTTCTGAAAGGAGTTACTCAAAATGAAAAGACCTCTTGCCTATATCACCGCTTCATGGGGCGTTGATCCAACTGAGAATACGGATATCGCCGCCAAATACAGCAGGAAAGTATTTGATGCTGGCTATAGTCCGATATGTCCAATTCTGATGCTTTCAACCTTCATTGATGACGGCATCCCCCAGGAGCATAAGGACAGACAGGACATTGAGCTCGATTACCTCAGACGCTCCAACGTCCTCGTAGTCTGTGGATCTCGGATCGACGAAGCGGTGAAAAACGACATTGCCATTGCTGAGCGCTATCGCATCCCGGCAACCACATTAAGCGGCATCCTGACCGTTAAAAGCCACGGTCAGAAGACCCCCAAATAGCATAATTCCGGATTATACACAAAACATGGCTTAAAAGGAATGTTTCCTGCAATTTCAAGAACAGGAAAGGAGAAGAAATCCATGGACGTATTGATTGTTGAACCTGAAAAAGCACCCCGTATGGCCAGTATCAACGGTGACCTGAACTCTCTGCAGCAGGTTGTCGGCGGTTACATCGAAGCCGTCTATCCCTATGATGACCCGGTTGCCATTGTCTGTCATGAGGAAGGCAAGCTCATCGGCCTCCCTCTTAACCGAAAACTTGAGGACTACGACATCATCGCCGGAACCTTTATCGTCTGTGGGCTTGGCGAAGAGGATTTTGATTCCCTCACACCAGAGCTGGCAGAAAAGTATCGCGAGAAATTTGCTGATCCTGAGATCTTCATGAAGATGGGCAGCCGTATCGTTGCCATCCCTATAAAGCCCAAGGACGATCTGCATGTGGCCAAATCAAAACAGAAGTCCACGGAACATGAGCTCTAAGTTTATTATTTTGTCGCTCTATTCCAGATTGCTAAGTCTAAATGACTTGTTATAAAGAGGTATAAGGTCTATTTGGACTATCAACTACTAAACGTTTATATGGAAAAATTCACGATGTCGTGATACAATTTTACCATTGAAGTTAGTTGGAGGAATGAAATGCCTGTAATCTACAATAAATTGTTCAAACTGCTTATCGATCGAAGAATCTCTAATTCTGAGCTAATGGACAAAGCTGGGTTCAGCGCAAATATCATCACCAGACTTAAGAAGAACGAGTATGTTTCTATGGAGAGTATCGAAAAATTATGCAATGCACTCCAAGTGAGTGTAGACGAAATTCTTGATTTTGTCTCAGTTGAATCAGGTGGTGCCAATGAGCGTCTTTAGATGATATTCGTTTGCTTGAATGTCGAGTCATAAATTAATGTAAATGAGGTGGCGGTCAACATGGCGGAAAATATTAAGGTTTTTATTTCATATTCATGGGATAGTGAAGAGCATAAACAATGGGTAAAATCGTTAACTGATAAACTTATTCAAGATGGAGTTGATGCTTCACTAGATCAGTATGACTTGACTTTAGGTGACCGCCTTCCTCAATTTATGGAGCAGCGTATTGCGGAATCCAACCATGTGTTAATTATTTGTACACCAAAATATAAAATTAAATCAGATCAACGAGCTGGTGGGGTAGGCTATGAAGGTCATATTATCTCAGGCGAATTACTTTCATCTAGAAATGAGAGAAAATTTATTCCAGTAATACGTGAGGGTACTCCTTTTACATCTATGCCAAAATGTCTCGAAGGAAAGTTAGCGATTGATTTAACTGGAGATCGAAATTTCAATGATGATCATAATTATAAGGACCTGATTACAACACTTTATGGAAATCGCTCAAAACCTCCGATGGGCACTAAACCAGCATATATTCCTAATGGTAGCAAACCCGTTTCCCAAGGGTTTGACAGTTCTGAGGATATAAAAATCCTCGGAATCATTACAGATGAGGTTACAGTTCCCAAAAATGATGGAACCAGAGGTTCTGCACTCTATAAAATTCCTTTTAAGTTATCAAAGAAACCAAGCGACATATGGAAGAAAATTTTCGTTGCTACTTGGAACATGCCTCCCAGCTTCACTTCGATGCATAGACCCAAAATCGCATCTGTGTATGGAGATACTATTTATTTGGATGGCACCACAATTGAAGAGGTAAGAGATTATCATCGGAAAACTCTATTGCTTTGTGTCGAAGAAGCAAATAAAAAGGAAAAGCAAATTTTAGCTGAGGAAGAGCGCCGCCGTAAGAGACAAGAAGAATTTGAAAAAGCTCAAAGCCAAAAAATACATGATGTAATTAAAGACATTGAATTTTGATAACACGTAGTTGCTTTAAATACTAAATTCCTTAATACAGTCTTGAATAGTAATGATGCTTGGACCGATTGAAAAATCGGTCTTTTTTGTTTTAATCATCGCGACAAAATTTTAAGAAGGAGGATTTCTTCATGCAGGAAGAAGTGGAAAACAGGACCGTCGCCCTGGCTGTCAGTACCACCCGAATGACCGGTCGTGTATTGAAGGCCGCACTCATCAAGCTTTTGGCTGAAATGAATAAGAGCCGGGACAGTCCGCCTCAGATCCCTCACGGCAAGCAGTCCGTGAAGGCGCTCATCGGTCAGAATGCCGGAGTCTCTAATATTGAGATCACTGATAAAAACATCAAGTCCTTTGAACAGGTCGCCAGAAAGTACGGCGTAGACTACGCCCTCAAGAAGGACACCACCGGAGAGAAGCCCAAATATCTGGTCTTCTTCAAGGCCCGGGATGCCGATGCCCTCACCGCAGCCTTCACAGAATATACGGCGAAGGTCCTCAAGAAGGACAAGCAGCCTTCCATCCTGGAGCAGCTTGCCAAATTCAAGCTCCTGGTTCAGTCCAAGGTCATGGACCGGGTGAAAAACAAAGACAAGGAGCTGACGCGATGAATGTAAAAATCAAGCGGATGCTCCTTTTAAACCTCCCCTATGTTCTGATCGCTCTACTTGCCACAAAGCTTGGAGAGGCCTGGCGATATTCCCCAGGGCTGGATATCTCACAGAAGGTACTGCACCTGATGGACGGCTTTCCCCTGGCCTTTCAATCACTTTATCCAAGTCTTATGCCCAGTGATCTGATCCTGGGTGCGGCCATCGCTGCTGGCATCAAGCTGGCGGTCTATCTCAAAGGCCGCAATGCCAAGAAATACCGGAAAAACATCGAATACGGCTCAGCCCGCTGGGGCAGACCCGAGGACATCAAGCCCTTTATCGATCCAACCTTTCGCAACAACGTCATTCTCACGGAGACGGAGCGGCTGACAATGAACAACCGGCCCAAGGACCCCAGGCTCGCACGCAATAAAAACGTCATGGTGGTGGGTGGTTCCGGATCTGGCAAGACGCGGTTTTGGCTCAAGCCAAATCTCATGCAGTGCCATTCCAGCTATGTGGTCACCGATCCTAAGGGCAGCGTTGTAGTGGAATGCGGACAGCTGCTGCTGCGGGAAGGCTACAAAATCAAGATCCTTAATACCATCAACTTCAGTAAATCCATGCACTACAATCCCTTTGCCTACATCAAGAGCGAAAAAGACATCCTCAAACTGGTGACGGCCCTCATTGCCAACACCAAGGGTGAAGGCAAAGCGGGAGACGATTTCTGGGTGAAGGCGGAGACCCTGCTTTATACCGCCCTCATGGGCTACATCCACTATGAGGCTCCGGAAAGCGAGCGAAACTTTACCACCCTTATCGAGCTCATCAATGCCTCAGAGGTCCGCGAGGACGACGAGGACTTCCAGAACCCGGTAGATCTCATGTTCGCCGCTCTGGAAGAACGTGACTCGGAGCATTTTGCAGTCCGGCAGTACAAGAAATACAAGCTGGCTGCCGGAAAGACCGCCAAATCCATCCTCATCAGCTGCGGGGCTCGTCTGGCGCCTTTTGATATCAAAGAGCTTAGAGACCTGACGGCCTACGACGAAATGGAACTGGATGCCCTGGGTGATCGGAAAACGGCGTTGTTCATCATCATCAGCGACACCGATGACACCTTCAACTTTCTAGTTTCCATGGCTTACACGCAGCTCTTCAATCTGCTGTGCGACAAGGCAGATGACGTCTATGGCGGACGTCTGCCTGTGCATGTGCGCTGTCTTATTGATGAGGCGGCGAATATCGGTCAAATTCCCAAGCTGGAAAAGCTGGTAGCAACCATCCGAAGCCGGGAGATCTCGGCCTGTCTGGTGCTGCAGGCTCAGTCCCAACTGAAGGCTCTCTATAAGGATCACTGCGACACCATCATCGGTAATATGGACAGCACGATCTTTCTGGGCGGTAAGGAGCGTACCACATTAAAGGAGCTTTCAGAAACCCTTGGGAAGGAGACCATCGACACCTTCAACACCGGGGAAAGCCGAGGCCGTGAGGTTTCCCACAGTCTGAACTACCAGAAACTCGGAAAGGAGCTGATGAGCATCGACGAACTGGCCGTGCTGGACGGCGGCAAGTGTATTTTGCAGCTGCGCGGGGTACGGCCTTTTCTCTCGAGCAAGTACGACATCACCAAACACCCCAACTACAAGTATCTCTCCGATGCGGACCCGCGAAATGCCTTCAACATCGAGAAGTATCTGTCCACCCGTCTAAAGCCCAAGCCGGATGAAATCTATGAGGTCTATCACATGGATCTATCCGCCGAACCCGAAGCCGCCGAATGAGCGGCTTTTTTCATCTCAAAATCTAAAATAATGGAGGTCAATCAATGGAATTCTTTAACAGCGCAGTAGATGTACTTCAAACCCTCGTCGTCGCTCTCGGTGCAGGCCTTGCCATCTGGGGCGTCATCAACCTTCTGGAAGGCTACGGCAACGACAATCCCGGTGCCAAGTCCCAGGGCATGAAGCAGCTCATGGCAGGCGGCGGTGTCGCCCTCATCGGCATCGTACTGGTGCCGCTGCTTTCCGGTCTGTTCGGTTAATCGGGTAGAAAGCGATGGAAAGCATACTCGACAAAATCACCGAATGGCTGAAGACGATGCTTGTAGAAGGCATCATCACAAATTTGTCGGGGATGTTTGATAACGTCAACCAGCAGGTTGGCGAAATCGCAGGTCAAGTGGGATTGACGCCGGCGGCATGGAATGCCGGCGTCTTTTCCATGATCCGCAGCCTCTCCGAAAGCGTCATCATCCCCATCGCGGGTGTGATCCTTGCTTTTGTGATGACCTACGAGCTCATCCAAATGGTCATCGACCGGAATAATCTTCATGACATCGATACCTGGATCTTTTTTAAATGGATCTTTAAAACCTTTGTGGCCGTCCTTCTGGTCACCCATACCTTTGATATTGTCATGGGCATCTTCGATATGGCACAGTCGGTAGTCAACAGCGCTTCCGGCGTCATTTCAGCGGATGCCTCGGTGGATCTTGTCACCACAGTGGCAGACCTTCAGACAAGGCTGAGCGCCATGGAACTGGGTCCGCTTTTTGGACTCTGGTTTCAGAGCCTGTTCATCGGCTTTACCATGCAAGCCCTGAGTATCTGTATCTTCCTGGTCATCTATGGCCGCATGATCGAGATCTATCTGGTCACGTCGGTGGGACCCATCCCCATGGCCACCATGGTCAACCGGGAATGGGGCGGTATGGGACAGAATTATCTTCGCTCCCTTTTGGCCCTGGCATTTCAGGCTTTTCTCATCATGGTCTGCGTCGGCATCTATGCCGTCCTGGTGCAGAACATCGCCACGGAAACCGACATCATCAAGGCCGTATGGACCACCCTGGGCTATACCGTTCTTCTCTGTTTCACCCTGTTCAAGACCGGAAGTCTTGCCAAATCCATCTTTAATGCCCATTAAGCGAAAGGAGGAAAGCCTGTGGCCTATGTCCCTGTACCCAAGGATCTGACCAAGATCAAGACGAAGGTGATGCTCAATCTCACCAAGCGTCAACTGATTTCATTTGGCAGCGGAGCTCTTCTGGGAGTCCCGCTGTTTTTTCTTGCCAAGCCCCACATGAGTGTCAGCACGGCAGCGCTGCTCATGGTGCTGTCCATGCTGCCTTTTTTTCTGCTGGCCATGTATGAACGAAACGGTCAGCCCCTGGAAAAGATCCTCTATCAGCTCATTAAGAGCCGATTCATCCGACCGAAGAAGCGGCCTTATCAGACCGACAACTTCTATGCCGCCGTAGAGCGGCAAACCAATCTGGACAAGGAGGTAAAAGCGATTGTCCACCAAGAAACCCATCCAACGAAAACTCAGCCGCGAGGAAAGAAATCGCATTGAAAGCGCCATCGCCAGAGCCAAGCGTGACAGCAAGGTTCCGGCAACGGCCCAGCAGACGATCCCTTACCTGCGCATGCATCCCGACGGCATCTGCCAGGCAACGGATGCCTTATATACCAAAACCATTCAGTTTCAGGACATCAACTACCAGCTGGCGCAGAACGAGGACAAGACGGCCATTTTTGATGGCTGGTGCGATTTTCTCAACTACTTTGACAGTTCCATCCGCTTTCAGTTCTCTTTCCTGAATTTAAGCGCCAGCATCGAGGAATTCGAGCAGTTCATTCTGATCCCTGATCAGAACGATGATTTTGATGACATCCGCGAAGAGTATGCCAACATGCTCCGAGGTCAGTTGGCCAAGGGCAACAACGGCCTGTCCAAGACTAAATTCATCACCTTTGGCATTGAAGCGGAGAATCTTCGCACGGCAAAGCCCAGGCTGGAGCGCATCGAGAATGATCTTCTGAACAGCTTCAAGCGTCTTGGCGTCGCAGCAGATCCCTTGAGTGGCAAAGACCGGCTGAAGCTTTTGCACAGCATCTACCATCTGGACGGTCAGGAGTGCTTTCTCTTTGATTGGGACTGGCTGCCCCTATCGGGCCTTTCCACCAAGGATTACATTGCACCCTCGTCCTTTGATTTTTCCGAGAGCAGGAACTTCCGGATGGGCAGAAAGCATTGCTCCGTTTCCTTCCTGCAGATCCTGGCGCCCGAGCTCAACGACCGCATGCTGGCGGATTTTCTGTCCATGGACAACAGCCTGGTGGTGACGCTCCACATCCAGTCCATCGATCAAACCTCAGCCATCAAGACCATCAAGCGTAAGATCACCGATCTGGACCGGATGAAGATCGAAGAACAGAAGAAGGCCGTCCGTTCCGGCTACGACATGGACATTATCCCGTCAGACCTGGCCACCTACGGTGGCGAAGCCAAGAAGCTGCTTCAAGACCTGCAGAGTCACAATGAGCGCATGTTCCTCGTGACCTTTCTGATCATGAATACCGCCGACGGCAAACAGACGCTGGACAACAACATCTTTCAGGCTCAGGGCATCGCCCAGAAATACAACTGTCAGCTGGTCCGGCTGGACTTCCAGCAGGAATCCGCCCTCAACTCATCCCTGCCCCTTGGTCACAATCAGATCGAGATCCAGCGAGGCCTGACCACCTCCAGCACCGCCATCTTCGTGCCCTTTACTACCCAGGAGCTGTTCCAACGCGAAGGCGAGCCCCTGTATTACGGACTCAATGCGCTGTCCAACAACCTGATCATGGTAGACCGGAAAGCTCTGAAGAATCCCAACGGTCTGATCCTGGGCACTCCGGGCAGCGGAAAATCCTTCTCCGCCAAGCGCGAGATCGCCAATGCCTTTCTCATCACCCAGGACGACATCACCATCTGCGATCCTGAGGGCGAGTATTACCCCCTGGTGGAGCGCCTTCAGGGCCAGGTCATCAAGATCTCACCCACCAGCGGACATTACATCAACCCCATGGACATCAACCTCAATTACTCAGAGGATGAAAGCCCGCTGTCCCTGAAATCCGATTTTATCCTTTCCCTGTGCGAGCTCATCGTCGGCGGCAGAGAAGGCCTTCAGCCCATTGAAAAGACCGTAATCGACCGTTGTGTTCGCATGGTGTATCAAGCTTATCTCAATGAGCCCAGACCGGAGAATGTCCCCATTTTGGGAGACCTGCACCGAATCCTTCTGGAACAGCCGGAAAAGGAAGCTCGGCTCATTGCAACGGCACTGGAAATATACGTCAGCGGCTCGCTCAATGTTTTCAACCACAGGACTAATGTGAATATCCAGAACCGCCTGGTTTGCTTTGACATCAAGGAACTGGGCAAGCAGCTGAAGAAGCTGGGCATGCTCATCGTGCAGGATCAGGTCTGGGGCCGCGTGACTGCCAACCGGGCGGAAGGCCGAAGTACCCGCTACTACATCGATGAATTCCATCTGCTGCTCAAGGAGGAACAGACCGCCGCTTACTCCGTGGAGATCTGGAAGCGATTCAGAAAGTGGGGCGGTATCCCGACGGGCATCACACAGAACGTCAAGGACCTGCTGTCCTCCCGGGAAATCGAGAATATCTTTGAAAACAGCGAATTCGTCTACATGCTGAACCAGGCGGGCGGCGACCGCCAGATCCTGGCCAAGCAGCTCAACATCTCACCTCATCAGCTGTCCTATGTCACCCATTCCGGTGAAGGTGAAGGCCTGTTATTTTACGGGAATGTGATCCTGCCCTTTGCAGACCGTTTCCCTAAGGATACCGAGCTTTACCGCATCATGACGACGAAGCCAGCTGAGGTCAAGGGGGTGTGAGATGAGCGCCAAGAAAGCCAAACGCACCGTCACCCGGCTTCAGTTCACCGAGGAGGAACACAGCAGCCCGGTGCTTCAAAACGCCACTCAGAAGGTGGACAAGGCTGCGACCAGGCTGGAGAAATCAGCAAAAAAGGGCAAGGCAGAATCGCTGGGAACCCACGAGACGAGGGTTTCCTTTAGCCCCATGAAAAAACCGGTGAAGCTGCAGTTTGAAGAGCTCAAGGTGAAGAAAACACCCTCAGCTTTGAAGTCTACAGCGGCAGCCTTGCCCGCTGCGGAGGTCCACCGGCAGATTGCGAGATCCGAAGATGACAATGTTGGTGTAGAAGCTGCCCATCGCCTGGAGGGAACCGCTGAAGGCACTGTCCGGACTGCGCAAAATGCGCACCGCTCCCATGCGCTGAAAGCGGAGCGAAAATCCTTGAAGGCGGAGAAGAAGCTGGACCAGGTCAATGTCAGCCTGCTTCAAAAAAAGGCAGCCAGTGAACGGCCGCTTTTCTCGACCAATCCCATATCCCGCTGGCAGCAAAGGCAGGCCATCAAGAAGGAATACGCTGCTGCCAAAGCCGGAAGAGGCGCGGAAACCGTCCAGAAGACGGCCCAAACCACCGTGAAAACCGCAAAAAAAGCGAAGGAGGCACTGGAGAAGGCGGCCGCTTTCATTGCCCGGCACAGCAAGGTTTTTCTGGGCATTATCGGCATCTTTTTTGTTGTCATGCTGATCCTCAATACCTTTGCCAGCTGCTCCCAGATGGCCGTAGGCGGACTTAATGCCTTTCTCACGACTTCCTACACCGCCTCGGACGAGGACATCACTGCCGCTGATCTGGAGTACACCAGGCTGGAGTCAGAGCTGCAGTATGACCTGCTAAACATCGAACGGGATTATCCCGGCTTTGATGAATACCGCTACACGGTTGATCCCATCGGCCATGATCCTCATGAGCTGATCGCCTACCTGACGGCGAGGTTCGAAGACTTCACCTATACAGAGGTCGAGGCTGAGCTGAGATCTCTCTTTTCCTCCATGTACAGCTTACGCATCACGGAGACCGTCGAGGTGCGATACCGCACCGAAACCAGGTACCGGACCTATACCGTGACCGATCCTGAAACCGGTGAGATCCAGACCATTCGCGAAAGCTATGAAGTGGAGGTCCCCTATAATTTCTACATCCTGAACATCAATCTAAGCAGCCAGTCCCTGTATTCGGTGGTCTATCCCCGCATGAGCGCTGACCAACGGGAAATGTATCTCGTGTACATGGATACCAAGGGCAACAAACAGTATTTTGGCAATCCCTTTACCTTCAATTGGCCGAGCCATGTCACCAGCCTTTACGGCTGGCGGGTCCATCCCATCACGGATCGGCTGCAGATCCATCGCGGGCTCGATCTGGGCGTGGCTTTAGGCACACCAATACAGTCCATCCATGACGGCGAAGTAATCCGAGTCGGCTACGACGCCAGCGGCTATGGCAACTATGTGGTCATTGAGGACAAGGACGGCTACCGCAGCACCTATGCCCACTGCTCCAGCATTCTGGTAACAGAAGGCCAGAGCGTTCTGAGGGGACAGGCCATCGCCAAAGCCGGAAGCACCGGTGCCAGCACGGGCAGCCATCTGCACCTGGAACTGACGTTAAATGGCCAGTATCTCAATCCCTATTTCTTTATCGAGGGGACTGACCCCTACACACCGCCAGCCGTCGGCGGCACCAATGGTGCTTATACCGACTACGACATCCCGCCGGAATCGCTGTCAGATCCCACCTTCGCGGCCCTGATCAAGGAAGCTGAAAAGTATCTGGGTTATCCCTATGTTTGGGGAGGCTCCACGCCATCGACGTCCTTTGACTGCTCCGGCTTTGTCTGCTGGGTGTTTAAAAATTCGGGCGTCTATCCTCTATCAAGGACCACTGCCCAAGGGATCTTTGACCAGTGCGCCATCATCCCACCCTCGGAGGCCAAGCCAGGCGACATTGTGTTTTTCACCGGCACTTACGACAGTATCGGTCCGGTTTCCCATGTGGCCATCTACGTGGGCGACGGCATGATGATCCACGCCGGAAACCCCATCCAGTACGCCTCCATGAACACCTCATATTTCCAATCCCATTTTTACGCCTTCGGGCGTTTGCCAAGGAGGTAACCATGAATCCAAAGATCCAAAAACTGACGGAGGAGATCGATAAGATCACCCATCGAATCAAAAGCCTTGAGGCCAGACTCATCGAGCTTAAGGCACAAAAGGACGAGCTGGAGAAGACCGAGATCGTGGAAATGGTGCGCAGTGTCTCAGCGACTCCAGAAGAGCTGGCCGCATTCATCAAGGCGTTTCGCGAAACAGGCGGAGCGCCTGATCATTTCAAAACACAGGAGGATAAAGTCAATGAAAATGAGTAAGAAATGGCCTCGTGCTTCAGCCCTACTGCTGGTCATGCTGCTTTGCCTTTCCGTCTTCTCGGTCCCGGCTTATGCCAAGACCGATGAATCCAAGGCGATCACGGCAAGCTCTGATCCGATAGAGGAAGCTGTAGTGCCGACTGCCGAGCCCGCAGCCTCGGAGCCCGTCAAAGAAACTGAACCGGAAGCTGATGTGCCTCTGACTCCGGAAGGCAATCTGACCATTGTGGATGACCTGGAAGGTGAACAGACCGAGGACAAGCAGTTCATTACGGTCAAAACCAAAGCGGGTAACACCTTCTATCTGATCATCGACAGTGCTGGTAAGGAAAATAACGTCTACTTTCTGAACCTGGTGGATGAAGCAGACCTCCGAGCCCTGATGGAGGAAGACGGCACACTGGAGCCCCTGCCGGGTGAAGGGGCGGTTCCAACTGTTCCTGAGCCGGAACCCGAACCTACACCGGAGCCAGAAACGGAAGTGGAGGAACCTTTACCTGCAAAAAGCATGAACCCTGTACCAATCCTCATGGTCCTCCTGGTTCTCCTGGGCGGTGGCGGACTGTGGTACTTCAAGCTGAGAAAACCCAAGTCCAACGTCAAGGGAAGCACCAATCTGGATGAGTACAGCTTTGATGACGATGACGACTATGAAGAAAAACTGATGGTTGAAGAGGACCAGGAAGCTTTCGAAGCGGAGCGTGATGACGAATGACGCATTTTACGGACAGTCCCTTTGAACGGCTGATGAAGCAAAAGCCCAGGCAGCGGCAGGAGAAGCTCTCTCCTGTCCTGCCCAAGACCCATCCCTGCCATGGCTGCAGCTATCTTCAGGGAAACTGTTGTACCGGTGTCTGCTACCGTGAGCTGATCCTCCCCAACAAAAAAAGGAAGGTGGACAAATGAGACTGGTGGTCGCAGAAAAGCCCAGTGTAGCCCAGTCCATTTCAGCTGTGCTGGGGGCAAACAATCGAAAGGACGGGTATCTGGAAGGAACAGATGTCCTGGTTTCCTGGTGTGTCGGACATCTTGTGGAGCTCTCTCCGGCAAATGTCTACGACGAACGCTTTGGCAAATGGTGCTTCGAGGATCTGCCGATCCTTCCGGAACCATGGAAATACCAGGTGCCCAAGGACAAGCAAAAGCAATTCAAGATCCTGAAAAGCCTGATGGCTGAAGCCCGAGTGACGGAGATCATCTGCGCTACGGATGCCGGGCGTGAAGGAGAACTGATCTTCCGTTTGGTCTATCGCCAGGCGGGATGTCAGAAACCGGTGAGGCGCCTATGGATCAGTTCCATGGAGGATCAAGCCATCAGCGAAGGCTTCAGGAAACTAAGGCCCAGCCAGGAATATGATCCACTCTATCAATCTGCCCTCTGTCGGGCACAGGCGGATTGGCTGATTGGAATCAACGCAACGAGACTCTTTTCCGTTTTGTATCGTCAGACACTTAATGTTGGACGCGTCATGTCTCCTACGCTGTCCATGATCGTGGACCGTTGGTCAGCGATTCAGGATTTCAGGTCCGAACCATTCTACACCGTTGTGCTGAAGCTACCCGGCTTTGAAGCAGCCGGTGAAAAGCTGAAGATCAAGGCCGAGGCTGAAAAACTCCTCAATAAATGCCAGGGAAAGTCTGCCACAGTTACTGAAGTAAGGACCCAGGAGAAGACGGAAAAACCGCCCAAGCTTTATGATCTGACCACCCTGCAGCGGGAAGCCAACCGGCTTCTTGGATACACAGCCCAGCAAACGCTAGATTATGCCCAAAGCCTCTATGAGAAAAAGCTCATCACCTATCCCCGAACCGACAGCCGCTACCTGACGGCTGACATGGCGCAGTCCACTGCAGGCGTCCTTCAGTCAGCACTTTTCCTTTTGCCAGAGAAATTGACGAAGGGATATTCGACGGATCTAAAGCAATTGCTGGATGATTCCAAGGTCAGCGACCATCACGCTATCATCCCGACCCATGCTCTGAAGGAAAATATCCTGGAGAGTCTGCCCAAGGGCGAGCAGGAGCTCTTAAAGCTTCTAGCCATACGCCTCATTACAGCCGCCGGGGAAGCCCATCGGTATTCGGAAACGACGGTCATACTGGACTGCTGTGATCAACGCTTCACTTCCAAGGGAAAGACGATCCTGCAGTCCGGGTGGAAGTCTGTGGATGAACATTATCGCAGCACGATTACCACTCGAAAAACGGAAAAGAAATCAGAAACCCCGCTGCCCAGACTGGAAAAGGATCAGCGCTTTGATTTGGTCTCTGTCCGTCTGGACGAGGGGAAAACCACTCCGCCTAAGCTTTTTACCGAGGATACGCTGCTCTCCGCCATGGAGAATGCTGGCCTGGAGGATCTGCCTGAGGATGCGGAACGAAAAGGTCTGGGGACTCCGGCCACACGGGCAGGCATCCTGGAAAAACTGATCAAGACTGAGCTGGTCGAGCGTCGAGGCGACAAAAAACTCAAGACCCTGCAGCCTACTCATAAGGGAGTTGCTTTGGCCACAATCCTGCCGGAGCAGATCAAATCACCCCAGATGACGGCGGAATGGGAAGAAAAGCTGAAGCACATCGAAAAGGGACAGCTCTCACCTGAGATTTTCATGGCGGAGATCTCTCAGCACCTGAAGGATCTGGTCAGAACGTATCGGGCGGTCTATGAAACCCCCGGCGAGCTGGCCTTGAATCCGGAAAGCATTGGACCATGCCCCCGCTGCCAGGATAAGGTGCTGGAAGAGGAACGTCGCTTTTTCTGCCAGAACAAGACCTGTACATTCGCTCTGTGGAAGGATAACCGTTTCTTCAAGGACAAGAAAAAAACACTGACTCGCGAGGTAGCTGCCGCTTTTCTTCAGGATGGCAGCATCCTGATGAAAAACCTTTATTCACCCAAGACGCAAAAGACCTACGATGCCCGAATCATCATGGAGGATACCGGCGGCAAGTACGTCAATTTCAGGCTGGATTTCACGCCGGGTGAAGCCGAGGCAAAAGAGCGAATATCAACAAAATCCAAGGAAAGGATGGAAAAATCATGAATGTCAAAGAACGGATCAGGGCTCTCCTCGGTATTGAGGTGAGCACAGATAATCTGCTGGAGCTCTGGGAGAATCCGGAAAAATATGTTTCAACGCCGGAAGATGCTGACAAACTGGGAGATCTGTTTCTCTTAGTTGAGATGATGGCCGAGCTGGAGGTGGATAGCGATGAACAACACTGATGAACTTCGCTATGTCCAGGCTTTTGCCCGCATCATCGGCGTCAAGGAGGATGACGCGCTAGAATACGCCCAGAGAAAGGGCATCGGCGCTTTGGTGGAGAATGCCACACAGCTTTTAAGCACGCCAGCTCAGCGGGAAAAGCATCAGGCCTTTCTGGATCTTTACCGGATGAGCAGCGGTATCAACACGAAAAACCCGGTCATCAATTCACCGGATACGGCAGCGGACTTTTTTCGCTCGGTGATGGATCAGGTGCATGACAAGGAATCCTTTGTCGTGGCCTTCCTCAATACCAAGAATCGCGTCATCGATCACGAGGTCGTATCCCTTGGGACCATCAACAGCTCCATCGTCCATCCCCGGGAGGTCTTTCGAAATGCCATCGTCAATAAGGCCAATGCGGTGATCCTTTGTCACAACCACCCATCCGGCGATCTGACACCAAGCTCCGAAGATCTCACCGTGACAAAAAGACTTAAGGAAACCGGCAATCTCCTGGGCATCCAGGTGCTTGATCACCTGATCATCAATGGGATCAATCAGCAGGATCACTACTCCTTCCAAGCCCACGGCGTACTGGAAGCACCAGCTGCTTACGGCCAAAAGGAAGCGGTCAGGGAATCCTCAGCTCATGCGCCCTCCGATAAGAACATTAAGGATGGCCTCAAGGAAATCACGGATAAGCTGGAGCAAGGCATCCGTGATTTTTTCACTGGTGACAAATACCAGGACTACCTGCGTACCATGTCAAGGTTCCATCATTATTCCCTGAATAATACGATCCTGATCGCCATGCAAAAGCCGGATGCCACACTGGTGGCAGGATACAATCGCTGGCAGGATCAGTTCCAGCGCAATGTCCTGAAGGGTGAAAAAGGCATCCGCATCATTGCCCCGGCCCCTGTTAAAACCAAAAAGGAAGTTGAAAAGCTTGATCCTGTTACTCAGAAACCCCTGCGGGATGTCACTGGCAAGACACTGACGGAAGAAGTGGAGATCAAGATCCCCCGGTTTCGGATCGTCTCTGTCTTTGATGTCTCCCAGACGGACGGGAAGCCCCTTCCCCAGCTGGCAAGTACCCTGACCGGTGACGTCAAGCAATATGATGTCTTCATGGAGGCTCTGAAGCGATCCTCTCCAGTTCCCATCTCCTTCGAAGCCATGCCCGCCAGCACCGACGGCTATTTCAGCCAGGATAGACAAAAAATCGCCATTCGGGAAGACATGAGTGAGATTCAGACGGTCTCTGCGGCCATCCATGAGATCGTCCACGCCAAGCTTCATAATCAGCAGCCTGAAAAGGCTCAAGATCATGGAGAAGCTGGCAAAGCACCGGAAAAGCCCAAAGATCGGAGAACCGAAGAAGTGGAGGCAGAAAGTGTCTCCTTTGCGGTATGTGCCTATTATGGCATCGCGACAGACGAAAACAGTTTTGGTTACATCGCTGCCTGGAGCAAGGACAAAGATCTGCCTGAGTTGAAGGCTTCTCTTGAAACCATCAGCAAGACCTCAGCCGAGCTCATCGATGACATCGACCGCCATTTTGCAGAAATCACCAAGGAGCGCGGGATCACTGCAGTAGACATTAGACAGCAGGACGAAAAGACGGGGACTGATGATAATCCTTCTCCTCGCCAGCAGGAGGTGGAATTCCTCACTGGTTCGGATGACACCTACGCCATCTATCAACTGAGAAACGACGAGAATCTGACAAACCATCAATTTGAGAGCCTGCATCACCTGCAGAAGCTCGGTCTGACTGTGGACTATAAGAATTATGATCTGACCTACACCGGACATTTTGAGGCGGCTGCCGACACTAATGGGACGTTGAACGGTATCTATGAAAAATTCAATGAGGATCGGCCCAAGGACTTCACCGGGCATAGCCTATCCATGAGCGATGTCATCGTCTTGAAGCAACACGGTGAGCACATGGCTCATTATGTGGATGCCATCGGCTTTAAGGAAGTGCCGGAGTTCATCAAACCCATCAATCCCTTGCGGAGCATTGAGGATACGGTGGAGCAAAATGACAATCAATATGATGGACTGATCAATAACGTTCCAACAAAAGATATGGAAAAGACCAATGCGCCTGCCGAAGGCCTTGAAGAGAAAAAGCCACAGAAGGAATCCGTAAAGCAGCGGCTGAAAAAGTCTTCTGAAAAACCAGAGCTCAGCAAAGCGCTGCCTCACAAAACTGCAGAAATGGAGAGATGAAGATGAATAGATTCAGTATTGAAGAGCTTAACCTCATGTGTATTTATGATACCGGCACCCGTTCCGGACTGATCGCAGGACTTGAGAAAATCGCCCTGGAGCTTGCCCCTGACGATGCGGAACTCTCCGAACTTATCCAAAGTGCCTTGAAGAAGCTGACTGCCATGAGTGATCAGGAATATGGAGAGTTGATCCTGGTTCCCGACTACAAAGAAGACGACTAAAACAGAGCGTGTACAGCAGAAAGGTGGTGTGCTGGAACTTGAGGAGGTGATGATTTGGCAAACAGAAAGCGTTCGATCCCCATTATAATCATGATCAACGAGCGTGAAAAAGCGCTGATCGAAGAAAAGATGCACCAGTTAGGGACAAAAAACATGGGGGCTTACATCAGAAAAATGGCCATCGACGGCTATGTAGTCCGCCTGGACCTCTCCGATATTTCTGAACTGGTATCGCTCCTTCGAAGAAGCAGCAACAATCTGAATCAATACGCTAAGCGGGCTCATGAGACCGGACGCATCTATGAAGCCGATATTGAGGATATCCAGAGCAGCCTAAAGAGTGTATGGGAAAAGGCGGATCAGATCATGACCCGCCTTTCCACCATAGACTAAAATTCTTATCGACAACATGGACGACATTTGGATTCCTTGCTACGATCAGGGTAGAAGAAATTTTCGGATGAATGGAGGTGTGCAGCATGAGATTTCTCATCAAGCTGTTCTTATTCCCAATCACACTGGCTTTAACGATCCTTGTTGCAGCCTGCCGTTTGCTGTGTCAGCTGTCCACCATGGTGCTGGGGATCGTGGCTTTTGTATGCTTTGCCATCGCACTGGGAACCATGGTCCTGCTTCAGGATGTTCCGGAAGGTCTGAGATTAATGGGCTTGGCCTGGTTGATCAGTCCCTTCGGACTGCCGCTGATCGCAGCCTTCCTGGTTGAGCTGCTTGGCGTATTCAATGATTCCCTGAAAGCTATTTGACAAAGCGAAATATGATCCTGTGACGGGCGCGGTGGAGCAATCTACTGCGCCTTTTTCTTTTGGAAGGAGGTGTCCGCTGTGGCAACCACGAGATTAATCCCCATGCACGTCATCAAAGGTCAGTCCGTGGCTCACACGGTACATGAACGCCTTTCCTACGCCATCAATCCTGATAAAACGAATAACGGACAGCTCGTCAAAGCCTATGCCTGCGAACCAGAAACCGCCGCTGGAGAGATGCTGCTTTGCAAAAAAGAATATGAAACATACATTGGACGCAGTGAAGAGAAGAAGAGCGACATCGTGCTCTATCAGATCCGGCAGTCCTTTAAGCCAGGAGAGATCTCCCCGGAGAAAGCACAGGAGATCGGATATGAACTGGCTATGAGCTTCACCAAGGGCAAGTATCAATTTGTTGTCGCCACACATACCGATCATGCCCATATCCATAATCACATCATTTTCAATTCCACATCCAGTGACCATAAGCAGAAATTCAGGAATTTCCTTGGCTCCAGCAAAGCGATTCGAAAAATCAGCGACAAGCTTTGCCTTGAGAACGGACTTTCAATCATCGAAGCTCCAAAGCAGGGACCATCCCATTACGGAAAGTGGCTGGGTGATAAAAAGCCACTGTCCTGGCAGGAAAAGCTACGACAAACCATCGATGCCGTCATTGCACAAAAGCCAGCTGATTTTGATGTTTTCCTAAAGCTGATGGCGGAGAATGGTTATGAAGCTAAACAGGGACAGCATATGGCTTTTAAAGCCAGCGGTCAGCAAAAATTCACAAGATTACGATCACTGGGTGAAGGATATTCTGAAGACGAGCTGCGATCTGCGATTCTTGGAAAGACCATCCACACGCCAAAAGCCAAAGTTTCATATCGAAAAAGTTCTGACAAGATTAATCTTTTGGTGGACATCCAGGCCAAACTTCAAGCCGGAAAAGGTCCTGGCTACGAGCGCTGGGCGAAGGTTTTCAATCTGAAGCAGATGGCTCAGACCATCAATTTCCTGACAGAAAATAACATCACCGATTATGAGACGCTTAATAAAAAAACAAAAGCTGCGACGGATCGTTTTCACGAGCTGTCACAGCAGATTAAGGCTCTTGAAAAACGGATGGCTGAAATCACAGAGTTGAAGAAGCATATCATCAACTATTCAAAAACTAAGGAAGTTTATACAGCTTATAGGGAATCAGGATATTCTGCTGAACTTCATACTGGGGATGTGAAGGACATTCTGCTTCATCAATCTGCGAAACAAGCATTCAATTTGCTTTCGGCTGAGCAGATACCTACCATAAAAAGCCTAAACCTAGAATACCAAGAATGCCTGACTAAGAAAAATTTGCTAATGAAAAATTATAAGTCAGCTAAGAGCATTATGAAACAATCTGTGGTTATAAAAAATAATATCGATCTTATCTTGGAATTCTCATACTCAATAGACAGAAAATCAGAGCAGGTATTATAAAATGCGATTAATTATTATAACCTATAATAAAATCAACTAACCCAATTGGTGGCTTAACACCATATAGATTGAAATCACTTCTATCACAATAAACTTTAATATGCGCGTAGATATGTTTTCAAGTTCTCATTATTCAAGTCCAGGTTTATGATGTCAGTTGCCAATTCTCGTAGAAAGTGAATAGCAAAGAATATCTCAAGTAAATACTCCCACACATCTACTGGCTAAAGTACTATAAATTGATACAATGCATACCCCTTTGACTATTGTTCAACAATTATAGGAAGGCGGTGTGCATTTAGTATGGGTGTGCAAAATACCAAAGCCTTCATTGATTCAAATTCAGAACTATATAATTATCCTTGCCCAATAGGTACATCAATCCTATCACGGGCTACACAAATACCACTTTTTACAATGTAGCATTCAACAAAATGAGGTCCATAAAAATTGGTACGCTCAATTTGGTGTTCATCATCAGTCTTCTTAATTTGACCTCGAATGCAATCTCGGCTTTCAGCAACTTCTCCGACGTTTCTTACTTTCCAATATATAGAATAAGGTCTTGGGACATTGCACGATCTTATAAAAAAGTCTAGTTTCTTATTGTGGCGCAGAACCCCTCCCGAAACCAAGAACTGCAATAACGTAAATGGCCTCCATCCGTCTTGGGTCACATTACAGTCAATCAAGAGACTATAACCAATCCGTATTGGAACCATATCCTCGATAAATTCCTCTGTCTCATTGTATCTCCTTGATACTGTTGCCGATTCTAAATCTCCTTTAGGAAATTCATTGCCAAGAATCTTTCTCCATGATTCATTGTTTGTTCCATCCTGATTGATAATTTCTAGATGCTCCGATAACTTCTGTATAAATTCCTTAATATCAGAAAGTGCATACTTTTCTAATAAATCATTACTTGATATACAAGGATCGAATGTGCTCGGTTTTAATCCCATATCAAGATAAGGTTTATATGCATCAACAAGATATTGCATGGTTTGAACTAAGTGTTCTTCAGTATTTAGATTACAGTCTGGAAGATTGTCTGCAATCATTTTTTCCAATGTAATACCTTTGGGGTACTTCGTGCCTTCAGGACAATTTGATCGTCTCCACCACTTTAACATCTTCACAAGCGGCTTGTATTTCATGTTGTTTTCAGAATTGACTTCACTTGACCAATTTATATGTCCTTTCGGATCAGTAATTATCCACTCGTTGCAATCACTCGATCCAATGTAATATTTATGTCCATCACTGCTACAAACAACAGGTACAATGTCAATGCTTATGCCTTTCAGTTCAATCCCCACAGAGTGTGATTGTACCGTCGCATTGCTATAAATGTCCTTTTCTTTCAGAGTATCATACAATTCCTGCAGGACATCAATTGAATTATGGGTGGTGTTATATGAAGTCTCAACTACGATATCAACGTCACGTTTACCATCATATAGTTTAGGCCGAATAGAAGTATGTTTAGCATATGATCCTGATAAAAAAGTCTGGGTATGTATTCTTTTGTAATTTTGATGGTTTGCTAAATAATCACGGAGATTGGTTTGTACACTGCTTATGTACGAAACTGTTGTATTACTTGGCTCTATGTTACTGAGGAACGTATAAAAGTCTTTTTGTTTCGCCGCTATAGTTCCTCCCTTATCAAATCTATTGAATCAACTGTTGCGTCTGCGTAATCTCTAATATCTAAACCAGCAACAGTACCAAGCTGGTATAGCAGGTCTAGTACGATATAGAAGAAGGCTAATATAGATTCATCACTACTAGAAAATTTTGCTTCCTTAAAAAAGCTTTCTTCGTCTCGATAACATATAAATGCTGTCCTCTTAATTGCGCATCCAATATCGATATATGGATTATTGGCCAAATGTTTCTCTATCGTCTCAGGCTCAACAGAATCAATAGCCAATATCCCGCCAAAAATGTGCGTTAATTCTCTCGGAGGTACTGCTTTACCGCCGATGATCATTCCTCTTGATGAACGAACAAGATTTGCGACGGAAGAAATCTTGGCGTTAGTATATTCTAGAGTCCCTTTATCAATCGATGGCTTCGAGTCAAAAACTGCATATACACTTTCTGCGGTTATAAACTTTTCACCAGCTTCCGTACCAAAAATTAATGGTGTATATAGGGCATCATAGATAATTATGTCAATTTGATCACTTACATTTCCCTGTGCATCAAAAACGAAGCCTTTATCGACAACATATTTATTTGGTAAGAAACTTCGAAAAAAATCTATCCAAGCACTTTCACAATGTTCCCCTTTTGTAACTGGGTGATCAAGCAGAATGCTTAATTTGCTCTCTAAAACTGTTTGCTTCGTTTTGAACATCGATTTTATACTCATTTTCCGCGTTGTCATGATACACCCCCTTGTATAATTTCAGAGTTGAGGTACTCTTAAAGTCGTATTTTACAGCATCTGATGAAATTCTCTTTTTGAAAAATGACTTCATCCTCGATTTCTTACGCTAACGCTTATACCCTTGGTTTTGGTAATTTGAGATTAACGTTTCCTCCTAACGCGGCCGCACCAATTCCTACAACCGTAAGAACTACAAAGCTTGCAGCACCAACTATCTTCCAGTTAAATTCTTTCTTTTCCAAATCCTTTTTATCGGCCATTCGGGCAGCATCTGTTTCTTGTTCCCGTATTTCTGAATCCTTCTTGTCTACCATTCGCAAAACTTCCATCTCTTGGTCTATGATTTCCTTTTGCTGTTCTGGTGTCATATTAGGATTATCAAGACATTTGCTCAAATCTGAACGAACTTTGTCAGCAAATTCAATGTATTCTTTCCGGCTTTCACTTCCTGCATCAATTTCTTTATTCAAGATGGCATAAACTTGATTTGTACTTTCATCATCACTTACAACTATTTTTTCAAGAATATCTTTGAATTCAACCATCGAAGACTGGATTAGCTTTGCTAGTTCCGGGAACTGAGCTAAAACCTGTGATGCTACTTCTGGGCGTAGTTTACTTAATTGTGATGCAAAACTGATCAAATCAACCTTTGACAGATTCTTAAAATTTGTTCGCTTCAACAATGACAGCACTTCTTTTTCATCGTCCGTATAATCCATTCCAAGGTCCTCCTGATTTATTTTCTTTATCAGATTTTTTAGCATTGGTAAACTAATTCACTGGTATTTCATTACCTATCTAGAAATCCAAATATTTTTTTGTAAAACTTCACGAAGGTTAAAGCAAGTTCGTTTATATGTGTTTTATTAATGATTTCGACTTCTGCAGTAATGAACATGTCAATCCAGAACCAATCCATATCCTTCTCTTGGAAAACACTGATTAATTCCGTGAGTTTACCGATATTACTATACTTACGCATTTCACCTTTGAATTCATCTTGAAGTATCTTAAGTTCTCCATTTTCATATTCAAATGCCATTGTATGGTCGGTTTCGAGTCCTTCAATTTTTTCAGAATATGGATCGTATTCCCCTGTAACATTCGATGCTTGAAGGGATATTCTCAGTGGGAGTTTCGCTGACTCGGAAATTCCCTTAAGTCTGTTCTCAAAAACTCCATTTGATAGATCGGAGATAAAATTATGCCAAGCCCATTCTGGTTTGATACATAATTTGCGAGCACTTTTTGAAGTTAGCATCTGTCCGGCAAGTTCAGATATACCTTTTTCAATGTGGAAGCCTATCCTATAGCCTTCTTTAGTCCTGTACAAGACAAGTTTTCCATACTTATATGAAGGCCATTCAGTTGATGGGACCAACCACCAAAGAGTGGTCTCTGGTTTGAAATAGTTCCATGGTCTTGCTGTAAATCCTTCATATCCGCTATCCTTTAGGGCATTCAGGATTTCGTGAATGATTACTTGGTTTGATATCATCAGGTTGTGTTCCACAGTTTTACCTCCTCCATGATGTGAATCTATCAATAAAATATCGCAAAGTGACTTACTATTTGTATTCTTCAATTTTCCAGATTTCTTTAGCCAAACTGCTCAGCATAGCTTGACGCTCATCGATATCTGGTGCATTCCAATCAGTAAAGGCTTTAAGCATTTGGTTGATTCTGTTTATTGAAGTGTTACTACCGACTGTCGTCAATGCAGGGATGCTACTAGTTAGGTAGTATTTGCTCTTCTTGTACTCATCGCACTTTTTCTGGAAGAAGTCATTCCCAACCACTATGTTTATTGGCTTTTCAAGCAGCGTGAGGTTCCCAAGACGATTCTTATATTCATCGTAATCCACACCGGGATTTTTGCTAATAAAATCACTTCTTAGATTATTTGTTGGATTATTCGGAAGTATATGTTCAATGTCTAAAACGGTGTATTCATCCAAAGCTCCTGGGGTTTTAATACCTTTATAGGCCATATCAACATGTTGGGTTAATTTGGCTAATAAATATCTCGTACGATACTGTTGCATTGTGTTGAGTGAATATCGTTTCAGATAATCAGCCAGTTCGTTTTCCTTGGAGGCAAGACTTTTAACAAATCTATCCTTTAGGAACTGATTATAAAGCTCAACCTGCTTTTTCGAATCCGTCTCTGAACTTATATGTCTCAGTTCATCAGCCCACATAGAAAAATTACGCTCGAGCTCTTTAGTAGGTGTTTTTGTAAATATGTAGTAAAACAAGAAGCTTTCGAGCTGAACAATAAAATGATCGAATAATTGTTTCGGAAAATTGCTTGCTGCAAGAAGCAAAATAAAGTGCAGACTGAAAGCTCCTCCACATAGTTTTCTTAGGTTGTTCATTTGAAGATTAGGTTGGTTGTCGTTTCCACGGCCGGATGAATAATCAATATAACGGTCAACATTCTTTACTACATGTTGGACAAAATCAAAAGGCTTATTCTGATAATCACAAATCGCGGCATTTGTCTTATTGATAAACCAGTCATATATCTCATCCTCACGAACCACATAATCGCTGCGTTTATTTTCGATGCGATAATTGGCCATGAGATAGTATCTTAAAAACCTAAGCGGCTTCTCTTTATTTTTTTCAAGAGGTGAGGTGATCTTTTTCCAGCGGTCTTTTAACTTTGTAAACTCCTCCTTTTTAACTTGGGTGAAAAGAAGATTTTTGAGCAGATCCATCGGATTCAGTCCGATTCCACGTTCATTGATTGTTTCGAATATCTTAAGAGCGCTGCTCACATCCGTTGAAATTTGAATAAAGATGACCTTATTAGCCAAATAACCCCAGTATTTTTTGAGGCTACCTTTATCTGGATAGTTGTCTTTCAAATATCTGTACACCGTGTCATATGAGTTGAGCAAATTTTCAAGTGACCCGAATGATGGTATGCCAGATGCCTGTATTGCATTCCTAGTTGTAACAGGATCCGAATTGATCTCAACAATTTTTGCCATTAATTCACTTGCGCTTTCATATCTCGGATCCAGTTTAAGGGTGGAGATCACATCACCATCACTATTGACATAGCTGGACGAGATTAACCCACTGATCATTTGATACTGAGGTTCTCCTTTAAACAAGTTTTTCAAGGCACAAAGCAGTAAGAATAATGTTGTTAGTCGCTGTTGGCCATCAATCACTTCGTTGTGATTTGTGGTCTCGCCTGGTGACACTAATATCGTGCCAATAAAATACTCTTGTGTTGAACCGTCAATCTCATCATTTATATCATCGAGTAATTGTTGGACTTCTTTGTCTGTCCAAACATACTCCCGCTGATAATCCGGAATAACATAAAAACACTGGTTAAACGCCTCATTGATGGTGTACTTGTGATCCACTATTTTTGCCATAACAACAATTTCCCCTTCGCGATATATATTCTGTATCCATTATCTAACCCCTAAAGATAATCAGTGATTGTAGTATCTAAGTCCCGCATAAAAACCATCCATGATTCTTCAGGCCAATTAGTCCGCCGTCTATACTCATTTACTGCCTTTATTTCCCTGCCATCAGGCAGAATGAAGTCTGTTCAACTTAACATCCATCACTTCTGCTATAGCACTAAGTTCTTCTAAGACAATTGATTCACACTTCAGCTTCTTCCCGATATTTTATGGCGACTGAGCAAACTAGCCACTTCGGAGACGCTTATATTCATTTGTTTACATAGCTGTAGTATCATGTCAGAAGTTTTCATCTAAGGGGCTGGGGGTATCCCAGAAATAGAGCAAGTGTATAAACACTTGCATTGCTTGCCAATAATATAGTCTCAATATTCTTCATCCATATGTGAAGGACTAGGAGATGCACCTTCATACTCACTTCGCATTTGTGTACGCCAACGAGTTATAATTTGTTTGACAAAATTTTCATCAGGCTCTTTGTTTAGCCATCCGTCGACAAAAGATATATCATGTGATTTTGGCAACTCATCAGTCGATAATTTATTAATCAAAATTCGAGCTGGAATTGATGCCGCCTGACCAATAAAAAGCGCTTCCCGCCTTCTGAGCGATGGCAATATTTTTCCAAGGCCACTCAGAGAATCCGGAAGGAATTTCAAAACATAAGCTTGATCTTCAGAATTCGTTAGTCGCAATACAATCCAACTATTACATTGTGAAAGTACAGTTGGCTCAATTTCGCTTGGTCGCTGAGATACTAACATTAATCCCACACCGTATTTGCGTCCTTCTTTTGCAACTCGCTTAATAGCATCTTGTGCTGATGCATATTCAGCTTCCCCACGATTTGGTACGTAACGATGAGCTTCTTCGCACACAAGTAATATTGGATCTGTTGCTCTCTGGCCTTCTGTTTCCCATAATTTGTACATAAATAGCAGTCGGGCGATTGTTGCACTTACAATTCCCGCTACATCGTTTGGAATCCCTGATAGATCGATAATTCGAATTGGTTTGTCATAATTTATAAACTGATGAATTACTTCTTCTAACCCATCTTGTTCTCCAGCCCATTCAGAAACAAGAAAATTCAATCGAGAATCCGCTCGTAGCATATCAATTTTGTTTAGTATGCCAAGATGCTTTTCTTGTTTCGAAGCTTGAGTGGGTTTATCAGCATCTACAATCTCTCTAAGTTTATTTAAAGAAAACGGAACAGGGGAGTCAATTGAAATAGATTGAGGGTCGATCCCCAACTTGGTACAACCTTCTATACGAGATTCAATCAAAGCTTTTTTTAAGATATTTGTTTGAGAAGTTGCTTGAAATTCGGTTTTGCCAATGATTAAGTCTGTTAATTCTTGAAAGTTTAATAACCAGTATGGCAATTTCAATGTCCCATCATCTGACACTAAGCGAGCTGAGTTGATAAAAGCTGAACTATATTCATTATGGGGATCAAGGATAACAATGTGCGGATTCCAATCAGATTGATTTTCCTTCGATTTAAATTTCATAATGGAATGAATTACAGCTGCAACTGCTGCTGATTTTCCTGCCCCTGTCGACCCCAAAATTGCTGTATGCTTTGCGAACATTTCATCTATATTGGCATAGCATGATATATCGTCAGTTCCTACATATGTTCCGATTTTTACTGAATTGATATCCTTCGAATCGTATATATGTTTTAGTTCTTCAACAGTTGTCAAGAATACTTCTTGTTGAGGGAGTGGGTATTTGCTAATTCCTCTTTCAAAACGAAATGCATTTTCGCTTGCATTTGAACCCCAATGGCCTTCACCAAAAAGATCGGCTTCAAGAATTCGCGAGTCTTCGCCTGGAGGTACGGCGTTACCTCTTTCCGCTTCAATATCACTTCGGAGTCTTAATCGTGTTACAAACATAAAAAGAATTGTATTCCCGAAAAACGCTTTGATGATTGATCCGAATTGACCTATTGAATATACTTCAGTTTGGTATATTTTTGTTAACTCGTTAATTGAATAGTCGAGCTCAGCCTTGATATGAGTTCCATCAACTTCAATTATTCTCCCGATTTTCAAATTTCCATCTGGCATCCGTTGGATCTTCATATCACGACACCTCCGAAGAAATCAAATTAGTTATATACTCAAATTTGTACCAATCAAACTCTTCCCCGCAGGTTGTATCGCACTGATAAACACACTCACCTTTTTTCCAAACTTGATTTCTACCAAGTACTAAAAGTTGATCGGAAATTGAATTAGCATCCATCCAATTTGTTATAGTACTTGGTAATTCACTGCTACCCAAGAAAATTACTACTGACAATGAGCCGTTGCTATTTCTTATTCCGTTGTAAATTTCAGCATTAATATGCTCATCATTGAAACCATAGCCCATGATAACGAGCACCTGATCCTTCTGATGTGACAAGGTTTTTCTGAAACTGCTAATCATTTGTGCGAAGGGATCGAATTGTGTGGCTTTGTATTTGGTCGAAGAAGGAAAAATTACAACTGGCTCTCCTGCCCCAAGTATCGATTCAACAGGTAAACAAGAACGAATCCTCATTGGAAAATCGGAGTCTTGAGGTTTAATCCAGTCTATTGATCCATGTAGTTTATATATATGAGCTTCTGCCTTAACACTATTGGAGAATTGTCCGTTTTTTGATTGAAACCATTCCGGATTCCACCATGCCGTCGCACCACCAATAAAACCATCATCGAACGCGATTCCTTCAATTGCTAAGGCATCTTCTATCAATGTGTCATAGTTAAGTAAAAAGTAATTAACCGGACTTTTTGTCCGTTTTCTTCCTTTAGAAAAGTCAAAATGTATTGAGCGACAGAATTTTCTGTGATTTTCAATTGAGCTTATTTTGCCTCCCAAAATATCTTTGATTATTTCCTTTATTTTAACCATGAGTATCTGAATAGCTTCTAGCGAATAATTATCACCATTATACGGAAATGAAGGAGAAGTAATTCCCTTTCGATTTTGTCGCTGTACTATAGCATCAAGATCCTGTATCTCACTTAAAAAATCTTCAATTGAAACAGTACATGAAGCAGAATATATATTTGCGATTGCTCTATATAAATTAAGAGCAGAAATATTTTCCGGCGAATCTACCAATACGTTTTCAAGTTCACTTCCTACCAATTCAGTTAACCTAACCATATGTGGTAATCCAGCACATAAACTGCAGCCTGCTCCAATCAGAAATGATAGGTCGGTTTGCGACATGATTTCAATTATCTTTTCACGATACTCGGATTCAATTTCCATATATGTCATTTTCTCAGCTCCTTTACCAAATTTATATTTCCTACCACCCAATCAACAACTGCTTCAATTTTTCTTCATGATCCAGAACAAATGTACTTGCTTCCCAATCTTCTGTAGCAGGTATCTTTGTCTCATACTTAATAGTGAATGGATTTTGATCCGGAACCCTATCAATACGCTCTTTTGCTTCTTCAATATTATCTAGAGCAACGTCAATCCAAACATCCTCTAAGGTGTCCGGAATTTGTCCGAACATATCCTTAATGTTTTTTAACCTGGCGGACAAGACTGTGTGGACCTTATCTTCAACAGAGTCTTTATATCTCATATTGAAAATTTTAACTTTTGGTGCAACCTGACCTATACGTTGAATACGGCCTTTTCTCTGCTCTAGCCTTGTTGGATTCCAAGGTAAGTCAAGATTAATCAGTGTACTGAGTGTCTGGAGGTTAAGTCCTTCGCTCGCAGCATCAGTTCCAACAAGGATCTTTACTTCATGGTTTTTTACCTTAGCCTTGATGCTGTCTTTTGAGTCTTTATGAAAAGAACCGTTGAGAAAATAGCCGGATTTATCTCCGCCCGCATATAGACCTATCACATCATCGGACAAATCTTTTGAAAGTTTTTCAGCCACGAAGTACGCGCTGTCGTAGTATTGCGAGAATATGATACAGCCGCTATCCTTCCAGGGCTTATCACTTTCGTCAATGCCATTACTTAGAATATCGAGGACCTTGATATACTTAGGATCGTTATCATGATTGAGAGACAGCATTTTTACGAGCTCCCGAAGACATTCAGTTTCCGCGTCCGTAAGATTCTTTACCTCGCTGACACTTTCTTCAAAATCATCATCTTCCTCAAAAATTACATCAAATTCATCCTGCAATATTTCTTTCCCAGCCTCTGTCCAGGCAAGCATTTTCTTCGCTGTATTATCACCGGCTATAATTGTGCTCCCAATACGCTTCAATATCAGTGTCGACATAAAGCCGCCCGCCTTGACGCGGGATGAAAGCAAGGTGCAAAATTCCTGTGCCTTTGAGTAGGCTTGTCTCAAATATCCTTCTAGTGGGATTGCACCATCGTCACCCTCGCCATGTAGTTCAACCAATATCTTTTTAAGATAAGTCTCACCGCTGGCCGGATTGATTGTATTTTCAAGAAAATCCCTTGTTCGCCTTACGATGTGGCGAATAAATGGATTGTAATTTGCTATAAATTCGTCCGTGGTATATAAAGTCCGGATGCTATCCTTCTTCGAGCCCGAAAGGGATGCGTAATAATCAGCAGGCAAGACATATGTTTTGTCGGAAATATCAAGTCTGTCTCGAATTCGGTTTACACGATCTTGTGATGATGGAGTTTTGGTTGGTAGGGGATTTCGAATGATGTCCCACATTGTGATTTCGCTCTCTGGATAAGGCTCTTTCCCGCAAACCATATCAAGCATCAATTGAGGCTTCTTGTGCCATTCGCTGTACATGTCACCCATAACCTTGAAAGAAGGAAGACTTAATGCATTTATCAGATCAAAGGCTTCAATAGGATTAATCTGTACGGGAGTAGCTGTTGCCAAGAGAAGACTCTTGGTTCTAAAAGTGATGTTATTCAAGAACTGTAATAAGTAATTTGGATCTGCCTTATGCTTGTTTGGATCTTTGGTCGGGTTTCGACGTCGTGCCCTGTGCGCCTCGTCAAGAATGACACATTCAAAATCTTTCTGAGCAAGCAAATCTGCGGCTTCTGTTCTTCTTGATACAAGGCCTTGCGAGATGATGCCTACTCGTCTAGGGCATTTAAGTATCGATCTTACACTATCGGCTTGATAGAAATAACCATTATCATCTTGCCAACCTGAACCGGTCCAAACAGCGCTGGACATATCCAATAGTGTCTTCATTTCGTCCTGCCACTGCCATACAAGAGTTTTGGGAACAATAATCAAAACTGGCTTATCTCCATAGAGAGCCATTAATTTTGCAGACATTGCAAGCTGCAGAGTCTTTCCCAGCCCAACTTGGTCAGCCAGAAGATACCGAGCACCGCCGTCCTTTTTGTGCTCTCTGAAAGCAAGCTCAACAAAATACTTTTGGTGTTCCCAAAGACCAAATTCTTTTCGATAAACCGGTTCTTCAACTGCTGCTGAAGGGACCACTTCATCGGAATTTTCTCTCCAGTCTTTCAGACCAATGACGATACGCTTTGAAATTCTGTTGAGGTCGTTGACAATAAAATCCGCCAGGTTCACTGCGTATTGACTATTCCAAAAAAAATCAAATTCATCTTGAACCCATTTGACAGATTCTTCTGAATCATCTTCCCACAGCATTTCGTAATTTAGTGTGTAGGCGCTTTTGGTTTCATTGATGCTCCCGAGAAATGAGGTTTTGGAGCCATCTTTGTACGTTATAACACCGGCCTTTCCGTGCATAAGACCAAAAACTTGGTCAGGAATCACTCGGATTTCAAGCTTTCCATTGCTCAGCAAGCGATAAAGAGAAGAAAGACGGATACTGCTTTCAGGTGAAGTATATTTTTCTTCTGGAGAGAATTCGCACCATTCCTGTTTCATTTTTTGGGCATAGTTAGCCACTGCAATATCTTCCGGCAGAAGTCCGGAATTACAAATAACCCGGACTTTGCCTTCCACGTTTTCAATGCTTTCTCCAGCTACTTCAAGAATGGAGGAGCAAAAATATCCGGCAATTCTGTCGTAAGATACTGCATTCTTCAGTTTTTCTTTCAAAAATTGCTGATCTAACTTATGTCTCCTTGAAGAATAGCGATTCATAGACTATTCCCCCTTTAAATACTGTCGTTGGCAACAAGTGAATGCAACAAATCAGCCATTGTTGCGCTTTGCTCCCAGTGCGGAGTCATATTATCAATGTCTTTGGTATCTTTGATGAAGCTGAGAAGCTGCTTGATCATGTCGCGTTTGTCCCAATAGTTCGGCAACTCATTTTTTATATAGCCCAGTGCTCTCGATGGATTTTCATCTTCCTTGATTCCTGTGAAAATTCCCATAAATACTGTCCGGAGTAGGGAGTTTTCAAAATCAGGGACTTCATTGATTGTTCTGCCTGCCATTTCAATTGGGGTCTTAAGCCTTGCAGTATTTGCTTTTTCACTCGACATCATTTGGCTATATCCACCAATATTGAACCCCCGAGCAAATTCCTGGTAGGTACTAATCTGATAGTTGCCATGTTTTTCACTTTCAAGACCCTTGATATAAAACTTCTCAGCATTTGAAAGGTCTTTCCACAGATAGCTTTCGAAATCCAAAGGTATGACGCAATCATAAGCTATTTTTTTAGCTGCATCGATTATTTTTACTATGCTGCTTTGAGCGGGATTATTTATGGCCAAATTCAATTCGTAATCAAGATCAAGATCTTCAATAGTTTTAAAGGACGTCAAAACTTTTAGAGACGCTGCATAGGCTGCTAGTACAAAATCCGGATCAGAAAAATTTGGTTCTTCTTTGTTTTCAAGTTCCAACATACTTATGATTTGGTTTCTCACTTCAGCTCGGATATCAGAGTTGATTTCATCTAGGAAGGCCATATCATTTCCAGTTTGTTTGCGTAAAACTAAAAGAACGGTTCCTTTGACGTAATTACCATCTTTCAGACCTGAGGCATCAGTTTCAGTTGCAATATTCCAGGCAGCAGTAACTCGAAGGCCTGATTTCCACATGATTAAAGCAAGCTGAGCCCAAACAGCCGGATCGCTATGTGTGAACATAACCACTTGCATACCATCATCAGGCATGTGATAAGCTAAGTTAGAATATATTTCTATCATAGTTTGAGAGAAATGTTCGTCCCCTCGTACAGCTAAAATTCGCTTTGAATCAGAGTACCATTCAGGAAAAGCTAACTGAAACAGATCCTTATCCCATGCTATAAAGAACTCTGAAAGTTCATGATAATTAACAGCATCCGCATAAGGAGGATCAGTGATCCAAATATCGCACACTTTCTTTACATCACGTGCGTCTGACAAATTCGACTGAAAGTTGTCACCTGCAAAAGGTGCAGTTCCTTCAGTGCTAAGCAAAAATGTTCCGAACAAGTCAAATAGTGGTCTTACCGAGAAATTCGTTAGAGTGTTTAGAGCTTGGTTATAAAAGGTATCTTTTCCGTGCTCTGTATCGGCGTTGCTTAACCATCTACATAGTCTGGAATTGAAATTTGAACACCGATTAATACCCAATATACTGGCAGCAAGTTCTGTCTGAGTTTTTGCTGAGATAACAATTTGATTCATTAAATAAGCAAGAACTAGCAGCTGTCTCATATTAAAAAGATGATTCCAGTGCGTCCAACCTCGTTCTCTAATAACCTGATCAGTATTATATCCGCTTTCAATTGCCATACTTGGGACAAGCCCTTGTTCCTGCCAACTTACAATATTCTCTGAAACAATTTGTTTTACTTTTAACTCATTTGCCAAATCTCGTTCATTAGGAGCACGATAATATCTATGCCCGTCTTTAGTTTCATATTTTATGGCATATAATCTCTCACTATAAATATCGTTCTCTCGAAAATCAAAATCCGATTTCTCCCATTGGCGCAAGCCATACACTGTATTACCATTTGTGTCAACTCTATCTCCCCGCAAAATAGCAATAGGAGTCGTCAATCCACAATTAGGGCATACTAATCCTTTACTTGACATAGTACCCTCTGAAGCAATTCGCATTTCATTTGCTGAAGCACCCATCTTTATACTTATGTCATATCTGTTTCCATCCTTTTTAAGAATAGCAATAGTCTTTGTCCCCTTACCAATTACCCAGGATGGTGAGAGAGGAACTTTTACACCACACTCAGGACAATCAGCTTCGACACAATAAATATAGCTAAAAGCTCGATCACCATTTTCGTTATGTTCAATACCAAGTTTTGTAATTTCGTTATCCACAACTTTATAAACTTGTTTTTGAAACGACTTCAACTCTTCCTTTACTTCATCACTTGTGCCTAAAATATGAACGTTTGCCCAAGTAAGCAGTCCTGCAATTGGATTTAAATCACTACCATAAGCACTAGCACCCATTCGTGCTGCTTCAAAAGGAACGCTACCACCTCCTGAAAAACAGTCACCAACAGTAATTAACCGACCATACCTTTGCATTGAAAGTTGTTCAACCAATTCATTTAAAGATTTGGCGTTTGTTCCGAGATGATGATTGATGGCATTCCAACTGTCCTTGCGGAGATTCATAAGTTGTTCGGGACGAACGCAATACTTC
>ENA-UOOM01000203-UOOM01000203.1-fermentation-metagenome-genome-assembly--contig:-NODE-203-length-74199-cov-24.865100_pt1 | contig 74199 bp, 64 predicted proteins | sample MGYA00245781_ERZ724031 | MGnify/ENA primary metagenome ERZ724031 (study PRJEB28704, sample SAMN03018317) | fermentation metagenome | biome: anthropogenic terrestrial biome; feature: soil; material...
CACCTTATTAATTAATTTCGGACAAATTAATTATACCATTCTGGCGAATATTGTAAACCTAGTTTCCTCTTTGCTTTGCTGACTTCGGCTGCCGAAGCTTACTTTGGGCAGCAGAAAGCCGGAGCCGCCACTCTATTTTCTGGCTGCTCCGTCACTTTTGTTTTCCGAACCCGCCGACAGGCAGAAAAGCATCAGGACAATTTCCGCCGCAGTTCTTTCAGTATCTTTTTTTCCCGCCGGGAAACCTGCACCTGCGTCATACCGAGGGCCGATGCCGTTTCCGTCTGCGTCTGGCTTTTGAAATAGCGGAAAACAATGATTTTTCGGTCCTTCGGTTCCAACTCGGTCACGACCTGTTTCAAAGAAAGCAATTCCGTAATTTTTTCATCCTCCGGCTCTACACCTACATCAATCTGCCTGCCGCTGTCGTCTTCAGCCGTAAGGGAAAGCGGGACCTGCGCCGCCCCGAGGGCTTCCGCTGCCTGGGCAGGCTCTACACCCAGCGCGGCAGCCAGTTCCATCACGGTGGGAGGCCGGCCCTCTCTTTCTGAAAAAGCAGATACTTCTTTAGAAGCCCGCATAGAAAGCTCTTTCAGGCTACGCCCAACTTTAACGGTTCCCCCGTCACGGAAAAGGCGTTTAATTTCACCTAAAATCACCGGCACGGCATAAGTTGAAAACCGGATTCCCCGGCTCTCGTCAAAATTTCCGGCGGCTTTGACAAGACCGAGGCAGCCCGCCTGAAACAGGTCGTCGTATTCAATGCCGCGGCCGCGGAAATGTCTGGCACAGGCATGAACCAGTCCGATGTTTCCCCGGATTACCTGTTCCCTATCCATTTTCTGAAGTACGGCGTCTGAGGGTCTTTTGCAGGATTACGGAAGTTCCTTTCCCGGGTTTGGAAGTAACATGCAGTCGATCCATAAAGCTGTCCATAACGGCAAAACCCAGCCCCGCGCGCTCTTCACCCGCTGTGGTGTACAAGGGCTGCATGGCCTGCTCCACGTTTTCTATTCCGCATCCCCTGTCCCGAACTTTGACAATGACTTTGCCGTCGCCGTAGATTTTGCAGTTTATGTAAATCGTACCGATCGTGCTGCGGTATGCGTGAACGATACAATTGGTAACAGCTTCTGATACAGCGGTCTTAATATCGCATAGTTCATCAACCGTAGGATCCAGCTGGGCCACGAAGGCCGAAACTGCCGCCCGGCTGAACGCTTCATTCGCAGAATAGCTTGGGAATGACAGATTCATCTCATTTTCCGGCTTCATTTTGCTCCCCCTTTTCGATTGTACACAGCTGATTCAGCCCCGCAAGTGAAACGATCCGTTCAATTTTGGGAGGAAGATTCACTATTTCAACCGTGCCGTTCCAAATCTGCATCAATTTGCAGCGCCCCATTATCAGCCCTACACCGGAACTGTCCATAAACTGCACATCCGCAAAATCAAGGATTAGTTTCTGCGGCTTCACCCGTTCGGCAGTCCCGTCGATCTCACTCCGAATCTCCCTAGCGGCGTGATGGTCAATCTCGCCGCTCAGCAACGCCGTCAGAACAGCGTTTTTAAAAATAAGCCTCACACCCATGCCGGCACCTCCAAAAATGATTTGCTGGATCCTCTGGCCCGTTCAGGCACAAAAATTACTGCGGCACCATGGAGACAGCATGTCCTGCCCACAGAATAAATTCTATCAAATAATAGCTGAAAACCAGCGTGAAAAATGTCGTATGCCAATCATTTCAGCCAGCACTCGATTTTTAAACAAGCTTCTTTTCCTTACAGCAGGACAGACGGCCGTTCCACCGCATAGAATAGCAGGAAAGGAGGTATCCTTTATGAGAAGATACCCGCCGCCTTACGGACGGAACCGTCCGCCGTGCCGGCACTGCCCCCCTCCGCGTCCGCAGCAGCCGTTCTGCCCCTTCTGCCAGGACTATCCGCCGGAATGGCGGCGTCCGATTCATCCGCCGGGGCCGCTGCATCCGCATGGGAGAAACTGGTAATCTAAAATACAACCTGCCGGAAGCGGAGTGAAGCTGCTGCCGGCCGAAGAATATAATCCTGATGAACAGGAACAAAGGGTCCTCTCCAGAATCGGAGCGGACCCTTTCTTATTAGCCAGCGCTATTTTTCCAGCCAAAAAAGCGGAACAGAAGATATGGAGAATCCAAGCTTTTGGTGCAGGCGGACGGAAGGCGTATTCCCACAGATAATCTGCGCAAACGGAATTTTTTTCTGAGCGAGAAACCGGTTAACCTGAAATGCTTCCAGGGCTGCCGCGATTCCCCGCCGGCGATAGGACGGAAGGACTTCCAGCATACCCATGGAGCCTTCCGCATGCATCCCGATAAAACCAGCCAGGCTTCCGTCAGCAAATGCGCCGAACATTGTTCCGGAACGAAGCCGTTCCGCCAGATATTCTTTGTCATCCGCATGAGAATAATGCTTCCACACAAAAGGAAGATAGGATTCATCAAGCTGACGGATGGGATAGCTTTGATCGCAGACGGAGATTGGCTCCGTTCCGGGATACACTGCCTGAAAGCAAGCCATTTTATGCGGCAGCGCCAGTCTTTTTTGCACGGCTTCCGTATAGAATTTTTGATGTGCCACAAATAATTCAGCCTGTTGCAGCCCGGAAAACAGCCGCGCCGCCGTCTTTTGATCGGCGGCACTCATCATATAAGCCTGCGACGGACGGTCTAAAATCAGAACGCCGCAGGGCAAAGCCTGTAAAATCACCGCCTGGCCCCAGCGGATGCTTTCGAGCATATCGATATGAAGAAGCGAATCCTGTGACAAATATTGAAGTGCCTGCCGTTTTCTGTCATCCATTTTCGCGGACTCCTCCGGTAGAATTTCTGTATTCCATTATACCATACTGCAGTTCGAAAAACTACACGGCACGCGCCGCATTCAGGACAGCAAGGATCGTCACTCCAACGTCGCCGAAGACAGCCGCCCACATGGTTGCAAGCCCCAAAGCGGCTAAAACAAGAATGGTGATTTTTACAGCGATGGTAAATCCAATGTTCTGCCGCACAATCCTCTTCGTTTTTTTTGCAATACGGAGGGCTGAAAGCAAACAGGACGGTTCATCCGTCATCAGGACAATATCGGCGGCCTCAATTGCCGCATCTGAACCGAGAGCACCCATAGCCACGCCGATATCCGCACGGGCAAGAACCGGCGCATCGTTGATCCCATCACCTACGAACATCAGTTTCTTACCCTGCGGAACCTCGTGCGCCAGCTGTTCCAAACGCTCTACTTTCTGCTCTGGCAGCAATTCTGAATAAACGGAGTCAATGCCCAGCTTGCGGGCTACGTTTTCCCCCGTCTCTTTCCGGTCGCCGGTCAGCATTGCCGTCCTGCGCACCCCGGCTGACTTCAGACCGCAGACAGTCTGGGCGCTGTCTGGTTTTAATTCATCCGCAATCAGGATCATTCCGGCGAATTGCCTTCCCACCGCAAGATAAACGGCTGTGCCCGCAGTCTCCGGTTTGGGAACAGGAATTCTTTCGGAAGCCATCAGTCCCGCATTTCCGGCAAGGACAGGCTTGCCGTCCACTCGGGCACGGATGCCTTTCCCTGCAATTTCTTCATAGTCGGAGACCCTTTGGGCATCCGGCTCCGACCCGAAAGCGTCCCGAATGGAAACCGCTACCGGGTGGCTGGAATACAATTCGGCGTGTGCCGTATAGTCCAGAATATCCTCTTTTTTGAATCCTTCTGCCGGAAGAACCTGCGTAACCTGAAAATTTCCTTTCGTAAGAGTCCCCGTCTTGTCGAAAACAACTGTGTCAATCTGATTCAAAGCCTCCAGGTAATTGCTCCCCTTAATCAGCACCCCTTGTTTGGAAGCGCCGCCGATACCGGCAAAATAGCTGAGCGGAACAGAAATGACCAGAGCGCACGGGCACGATACGACAAGAAAAGTTAAAGCCCTGTATATCCATTCCGTGAAATTCGCTCCCCCTAATACCAGGGGCGGAACCACCGCAAGCGCAAGAGCGGAAAAGACCACGGCAGGTGTGTAATACCGAGCAAATTTCGTAATAAATTTTTCCGCCGGAGCCTTTCGGGTTTCCGCGTTCCGCACGAGGTCCATAATCTTAGCAAGGGATGACTCCCCAAATACTTTCTCCGTCTTTACCGTTAAGAGGCCGCCGCCGTTGACAAAGCCGGCCAAAACCTCCGCACCGGGCTCTACTCGGCGCGGTACAGATTCCCCCGTGAGAGCGGACGTATCCACCGACGAAGTCCCTTCGGTAACCCGGCCGTCAAGCGGAACTTTTTCTCCGGGGCGCACAAGAATCCGCTCCCCGACCGCAACTTCTTCCGGAGCGACCTTCTGAACGTTATCTCCGACAAGAAGGCTGGCAGAATCCGGGCGAAGATCCATCAAAGCAGAAATGGACCGCCTGGAACGGCCAACGGCCAGATCTTCAAAGAATTCCCCTATCCGATAGAAAAGCATAACGGCGACGCCTTCGGCATATTCCCCAATCGCAAACGCGCCGATAGTTGCTACAGCCATCAAAAAATTCTCGTCAAAGACTTCTCCCTTTACAATGTTTCTGGCCGCCTGCCACAGGATCTGGCCGCCGGTCAGGAGATAAGCCGCTAAAAAAACATAAAAATTCAGCGGCCTTGGAAACCGAAAAACAAGTCCTGCAACAAACAGCACCGTTCCAGCCGCCAAACTGATCCGCTGCAGGTATGCCCGTCGACGGGAATCTTCTTTCACCATACCGCTATCTCCATTTCCAAAATAAAACTCTTATTTCTCTGACACATGCTCCAATCCTTGATTGAAAATATTCTTAACGTGATCGTCATCCAGCGAATAATAAACTACTTTTCCGTCCCGGCGGTTCTTGATGAGTTTGGATTGCTTCAGGATGCGGAGCTGATGCGAAATGGCGGACGTTGACATGCCCAGAAGCGCTGCAATATCGCAGACGCATAATTCCGCCTGAAACAGGGCGCACAGGATTCTGACCCTGGTGGAATCTCCGAAAACCTTAAACAGATCCGCAAGATCTAGAAGGTTTTCTTCATCGGGCATATGGGCACGCACCCGGTTAACCGTTTCCTGATGGATCACCGTGCAGTCACACTGATCAATATCCGGTACACAGGAATTCATAGGGACATCTTCTTTCTTTGTACAGTTGAACAATTGATTTATTGTTCAACTGTTATTATAAACCATTCCTTAAAAATGTCAACCGAAAATCAGGTATCGCCGGTAAAAATTTTAACCCCGGCCAAAAGACAGCCGGGGCTGAAATCATTATTTTTTTCTTTCGCGCTTGCAGGTCTGATGATAGGGGCAGGCCGAACAGTCACCGCCGCATGGATCGCTGCGGTGACGGTACGCATACCGGGCAGCCAGCACGACAAGCACCGCAAGGCCAATCAGAATGAGATAATCAATTGGCTTTATATTTCATTCCTCCTTATTTATGCAAAGATCAAGCCCACATGGTAAATGAAGAAAGCGACAATCCAGGCAATGCCGCATTGAAAGAAAATCACGCCAAAAGCACTTTTTACGCTGTGCATTTCATTTTTGACCGCCGTAATGGCCGCAATGCACGGGGTATACAGCAGCGTGAAAGTCAGGAAAGAAAACGCCGTCAGCGGAGAAAAGATCCCGCCCAGCGCAGACGCTAACCCGGAAGCGCTGGTACCCATCAGCACGGCAAACGTGCTGATCACCGCTTCTTTAGCGGTGAAGCCGGTTAAGAGTGCCGTGGATGCACGCCAGTCACCAAAGCCGAGCGGTGCAAAAATCGGCGCCAAAAACTGCCCAATGGCGGCAAGCATACTGTCTTTGCTGTTTGAGACAACGTTAAAGCGGGAATCAAAGGTCTGTAAAAACCAGATGACGATCGTTGCTACAAAGATGATGGTAAAGGCACGCTGAAGAAAATCTTTGGCTTTTTCCCACATTAAAAGCACCACGGTTTTTCCGCTCGGCATCCGGTAATTCGGAAGCTCCATGACAAATGGCACAGGGTTGCCGTGGAACAGGGTGCTTTTCATCAGCAATCCGCTGATAATTCCCATCACAATTCCCATCACATACAGAAGGATCATAACCAGGGCCGCGTGATCTGGAAAAAACGCCGCTGTAAAGATTGCGTAGATGGGCAGCTTGGCGCTGCAGCTCATAAACGGCGTGAGCATAATCGTCATTTTCCGGTCGCGCTCGCTCGGAAGAGTGCGCGTCGACATGATGGCCGGAACCGAACATCCAAAGCCAATCAGCATGGGGACAAAACTGCGGCCTGAAAGGCCGATCTTGCGCAGCGGCTTATCCATCACGAAAGCCACCCGCGCCATGTAACCGCTGTCTTCCAGAATCGAGAGGAAAAAGAACAGCACAACAATGGTGGGCAGAAACTGAATAACGCTGCCAACACCGGCAAACACACCGTTGATAATCAGCGACTTGACGACCGGATTGATCCCATAAGCCGTTAGCCCTGCCGCAACAGCTGTCGAAAGAGAATCAATTCCCACGGAAAGCAGATCACTGAAAAATTTTCCAATCACGCCGAACGTAAGCCAGAAAATCAGCACCATAATCAGCAGAAAAATCGGAATGGCCAGATATTTTCCCGTCAGAACCCGGTCGATTCTTATGCTTCGCCGGTGCTCTTTGGATTCACCCATCTTAACAACCGTATTCGCGCACAGTTTTTCGATAAACGAATACCGCATGTCCGCCAAGGCCGCTTCATGGTCGGTGTTCAGCTCCCGTTCCATTTCGGTAACATCGTGTTGGATCATATCCTTCTCGTTGTCGGAAAGCCGCAGGGCTTCCATCATAGGAGCGTCGCCTTCCACAAGCTTTGTGGCGGCAAAGCGCGGCGGAACGTGAATCCGCTGGGCGTGGTCTTCTACCATATGGGCAATGGAATGGATCGTCCGGTGGACGGCGCCGCTGCAGAAATCCTGCCGTTTTGGCACACGTTTGACACTTGCAGTTTCGATTGTAAGATCAATCAGTTCTTCCACTCCCTCATTCTTACTGGCGGAAATTGGGACAACCGGAACGCCGATCGCTTTCTGAAATGCTTCAATTTTTATGGTTCCCCTGTTGGCTCGGACTTCATCCATCATATTCAGCGCAATCACCATTGGAATGTTCAGTTCAATGAGCTGCATACTTAAATAGAGATTCCGCTCAATATTGGTCGCGTCCACAATATTAATAATCCCATCCGGATGCTGTTTTAAAAGAAAATCCCTTGTAACAATTTCTTCACTGGAATAGGGAGAAAGGGAATAGATTCCGGGCAAATCCACTACGGTGGCATCACTGTGCCCTCGGATGGAACCGGCTTTCTGATCGACGGTAACACCGGGGAAATTGCCCACATGCTGATTGGAACCTGTCAGCTGATTGAAAAGCGTTGTTTTGCCGCAGTTTTGATTCCCGGCCAAAGCAAAAACCATCGCCCTACGCCTCCTCGACTGTAATATTTCTTGCGTCTTCTTTCCTCAGTGTCAGTTCATAGCCACGAAGATGGATCTCAATGGGATCACCCATCGGTGCAACTTTCTGAATGGTAACTTCCGTATGGGGCGTAAGGCCCATATCAAGCAGATGCCGTCTCAGAGCGCCGCCGCCATTTACGGCGGTAATTTTCGATCTTTTGCCGATTTGCAGTTTATCCAGCGTCACTGCGCGTCCCTCCTTTCTCATTTTGCCTTTTTGACCGGCCGCCGCTTCCGCTGGCCGGAATGTTAGTCTCTACTAACACTACCATCATTCTATTCCCACCCGATTAGTTTGTCAAGATTAACCGAGAGAAATGTTAAAAAATTTTCAACTGGATATTAATGAATTAAAGCAGCAAAAGGTCGGGTGAAAATGGAAGCAAAAAGGGCGGCCCCCACGCGGGAACCACCCCAAAAGCTGAATTGCTTCTACTTTGGCAGATCCAGAGAAGACAGCACCTGTTTCAGGGCCGCCGCGGAACGCGCCAGATGATGCTGCTCTTCGTCACTCAGCTGGATATCCAGCACCTTCTCGACACCCCCCGCCCCCACAATACTTGGGGCACCGATACAGACGTCTTGAAGGCCGTAATGTCCTTCCATCAAGCTGGAAACCGGCAGGATAGACTTCTCATCCCGCAGAATGCACCCCGCAATGCGGCGGACCGCCATGGCAATTCCGTAATAGGTTGCGCCCTTTTTCCGGATAATGGTGTCTGCACTGCCGCGGACATCTTCGTAGAGTTTATGCATGTTTCGGCTATGGTCGCACTGGCCGCACTGTTCACAGAACCGGTTCAGCTCGATCCCGGAAACGTTGGCGCTGCTCCAAACCGCAAGTTCGCTGTCGCCGTGCTCGCCAATCACATAGGCATGAACACTGCGGCTGTCTACATTCAGGTGGCGGCCCAACAGATATTTCAGGCGTGCCGTATCCAAAACGGTGCCGGAACCAATCACTCGGTTTGGCGGAAAGCCGGAAAGTTTGAGGGCCGTATAGGTCAGGACATCTACCGGATTGGAAACAATCAGCAAAATTCCTTCATGATTCCGCTTCTGGATTTCGGGAATAATCTGCTTGAAAATGCCGACATTCTTATTCACGAGATCCAGTCTGGATTCGCCGGGCTTCTGGTTGGCCCCCGCCGTGACAATAATCAGGGCGCAGTCGGCAAGGTCGTCGTAGCTGCCCGCATAAATCTCCATAGGTCTGGCAAAGGGCAGACCGTGGCTTAAATCCATCGCCTCGCCCTCGGCGCGGTCTTTGTTGATATCAATCAGGACCATTTCCGAAAACAGGCTGCTCTGCAGCAAACTGAATGCAGAAGTTGATCCCACGAAACCGCAGCCGATAATAGCACATTTCCTGTAATTCAGCATAAGAACCACCTTTCATCTCTTAATTTTCCGTTTCATAGAGCGGATTTTATCTTTTGTCTCCTCATCAACACGATTGGATTCTATAATTTTCTGCAAGGCTTTGTTGTAGGTCCAGTCTTCCAGCTGATTGGATTGGAGATACGGTGTGGTACGCTTCGGATATTTGATAAAGCATTCGGAAACCGCCCAGGCGACAGCCATTTTGGCATAATAGCCCTCCTGGCGGACATGATCAAAAAGCGGAAACAGCTGGTCAATGTATTCGTCACAGATAAAAAATTCCATCAGTAGGGTAACCCCAAAACGTACGGAAAATTCATTTTCCGAGGAAAGATACCCTTTTAGAAAAGCAAATGACGACGCCATATCCTCTTTTAAAAAACGGAATGAAGAACCGCAGATGTCGCAGACAGCCCAGCTTTTGATCTTGGGAACAAAAGCGGACGCCCGTTTCAGAGCTTCTTTATAATCCATCTTCGCATTTCCGATTACAAGGCCCTGCATCATAATTTCCTCCATGGTGCCGCCCTGCGCATCGGCAAGAAAGCGTCGCCAATTTCCCGCAGCAATCTGTTTTGCTATGGAACGGAGGCGCGGCGTCCGAACCCCAAGGATCGTTTCCCCCGGGATCAGTTTCCGCTGAAAAGCGGCAAAAGAATCTTCTGCAAACGATTTGAGATATTCAATATACGCCGGGTAATCCGTATAAATGAACTTTTGTCTCATTTTATGCCTCCAATCTTAAATCTATACTATTTAGGTATAGTATAATCTCTCCCCGAGGAAAAGGCAAGCGGTTCTTCTCCCAATGAATCAGAAAAAACAGAATACTTTCAGCAGCATTTCACTTATTTTCCATAAAAATGGGGCTGCCGCAAAATGCAAGTTTTGCGGCAGCCCCCTCTGAACTTTATTTAGATATCTGGCTGAAAAAAGTCAGGATACTTTGCTTTCTGTATCCACTCCGACTTTTTCACGGATAGCAACCTTTTCTTCGGCTTCTTTTTTCTCTTTCATCTCAGCGTGCTCTTTGCCTTCGCAGTTATCCCAAATATTTTTCGCCACAGGCGCCCACGCCTTGGCGGGAGCCACACACTTCTGCGTAAGGTCATCCACATTTTCCGGATGGGTCAGATCCGTGGAATGCGCTCCGGATTTTTTCACCATCTGCGCCAGCCGGCCCGGATTGTCAAACAGCGGACAGGGGCGGAGCATATCGTGGTTAAACGGCTGGTTGCGGCGGTATTCCATGAAAAGCGGAGAACGGCACGCATCCAGAATCGTCTTATCCTTAATATTGGAATCCGCGTAATGAATAAACGCGCAAGGTTCAATATCGCCGTTGGCGTTGATGTGCAGATAGTTGCGCCCGCCGGCGATGCAGCCGTTGACATACTCGCCGTCGTTCCAGAAGTCCATCATAAAAATCGGCTTTGTCCCGCGGAACTTACGCACCTGATCATACATATATTTACGCTGATCCGCCGTGGCAATCAGATCCGTCACTGCATCCACGCCAACCGGGATATAGGTGAAGATCCATGCAAACTTGCAGCCCTGGTCAATCAGGAAATCAATATATTCGTCGCTGCCGATCGTTTCAGCATTTTTCCTTGTATAGCAGAGGGATGCGCCGAAAGGCAACTTTTTCTCCTTGAGAATTTTCATGGCCTGGATAACTTTTTGATAGGTTCCCTTGCCGCGGCGGAAATCCGTTTCCTCTTCATAGCCCTCAATGCTGATGGCCGGGATAAAGTTCTTGACCCGCAGCATTTCATCTGCAAACGCCTCATCAATCAGCGTAGCGTTGGTAAAGGCAAGGAATTCGCAGTCACTGTGCTTCTCACAGAGACGAATAATATCATCTTTGCGCACAAGCGGTTCGCCGCCGGAGAATATGTACATGTAAGTACCTAAATCCTTCCCTTGGCAGATAACATCATCCAGCTGGTCGTACGTGAGATTCAGACGGTTGCCGTATTCTGCGGCCCAGCAGCCCGTGCAGTGAAGGTTGCAGGCAGAGGTCGGATCCATCAGAATAGCCCACGGAAGGTTGCAGTCATACTTTTCCACCAGCCGGTTTTTGCGCTGGGAACCGATAATAGCGGAATTAACAATAAAGTTTTCAAACAATTTGCGGCGGACGCTTCCGTCGATATTGTCATACACGTCGGTGATCAGCCGGTTCCAGTTATTACTGGGATCGGACATAAAGCCCTCCACCATATTGAAGGCATTCTTATACAGACCGTCCTTATCAATTTTACGCAGCCAGTTGATGGCTTTTGGCACATTTTCCTGAGGATTGTTGTCCAGATAGGCAAGTACCTTTTTGAGGCCTGCCGCTTCCAGCCTTTCTCGTATCGTAGCCATATTACTAAGCTCCCTTTCCTAAAAGTTGCATCTCTTAAAATACAAAACATATAACGCTTTGCTAAATCGTGTACCCTCATTAAAATAACATAACAGCAGAATTTTGTATCTATACAGTTTCGCGGAAAAGTAAAAAAATTATACACTTTTGTTAAAATGTAAAATCAAAAAAGTCTTGTAATTTAATGCTGAACCTTTTGGGCAATTTTCATTTTCTCTTCTTTAATCTGCTGCTCACGTTTGGCACAGCGTTCCTTGGCGGGACTGTTATCCCAGATCTTCTTTGCCACGGGAGCCCATTCCTTGGCTGCCGGCACACATTTGGCCGTCAGGTCGTCAACATTTTCCGGATGGACGAGATCCGTAGATTTTGCGCCCGACTTTTTCACCATCTGGGCTAAACGCGCCGGATTGTCAAGAAGCGGGCAGGGCCGCAGCATATCGTGGTTAAACGGCTGATTCCTGCGGTACTCCATGAAAAGCGGAGAACGGTAAGCCTCTAAAAGCGTTTTGTCACGGATATTGGAATCGGAGTAATGGATGAAAGCGCAGGGTTCAATGTCACCATTCGCGTTGATGTGCATATAAGACCTTCCGCCTGCAACGCATCCGTTTACATATTCCCCGTCGTTCCAAAAATCCATGGTGAAGATCGGCTTTGTCCAGCGGAACTTGCGGATTTGGTCGTACAGATACCTGCGCTGTTCCGCGGTTGCCATTAAATCGGGGACGGCGTCCGCACCGACTGGTATGTAGGTGAAAATCCATGCAAATTTGCATCCCTGGGCAATCAGAAAATCAAAATACTCGTCGCTGCCGATGACCTCGGCGTTCTCCCTTGTATAGCAAAGCGACGCGCCGAAAGGAAGTTTTTTATTGCGGAAAATTTCCATTGCCTTCAGCACAGCCTGGTAGGTCCCTTTTCCACGGCGGGCATCTGTCTCCTTCTCATAGCCTTCAATGCTGATGGCCGGCACAAAGTTTTTCACCCGAAGGACATTGTCGGCGAATTCTTCATCAATCAGGGTGGCGTTTGTAAAGGCCAGGAATGTACAGTCGCTGTATTTTTCGCAGAGTTTCAAAATATCATCCTTGCGAACAAGGGGCTCGCCGCCGGAAAGGATATAGAAATAGCTGCCGAGTTCTCTCCCCTGACGGATGATATCGTCCAGCTGTTCATAACTGAGGTTCAGACTGTGGCCGTATTCTGCGGCCCAGCAGCCTGTGCAGTGCAGGTTGCAGGCGGAAGTCGGGTCCATCAGGATAGCCCACGGCACGTTGCAGTCATACTTTTCGGAGATTTTCCCGAGCTTTTTGCCGCCCATAAAATTAATCAGCATATTTTCAAACGATTTTTTCAGGTAGCCCTGGTCGATATCGGTGTAAAGGCTCGATATCAGCCGGTTCCAGTTGTTGTTCGGATCCGTCATGGCTTCTTTGATAAGATTATAGGATTTATTATGTCCTTCGTCTTTATCAAACTTCTGCAGCCAGTTCATTATTTTAGGGACGTTTTTCTGGGGGTTGTTTTCAAGAAAACCCAACGCTTTTTTAAGCCCAAAAAATTCCAGCTTATCTTTAAAATTTTCCATCTCAATCCGACCTCTCATCGTTTTCTCAATAGGATACCAAAAGAATCATATCATTCTTTTCTACCATTGTATTCATACAATGATGGAACAATGTATGGATTTTAAACAGAATCGAAAAATGTAATGTTTTGTCGCCTGTCGGCAACCGCATTGACAGAAAATATTCTTTAGGGTATGATCATATCCGGAAAGTCCGAAGCCCGCCGCCGTGCGGGCTTAAAGATATATGCAGCAGGGGGGAAAGTCTGAATGAAACTAAAAGACCTGTTGGAAGGCCTGAACTATTCCTGCACCGGTCCGGCGGATGCAGAAAACACAGAAATCAAAAGCATTGTTTACGATTCCCGCAAAGTCAAAAAAGACAGTCTGTTTATCTGCCTGCAGGGTTCAAAAATCGACAGCCATCAGTTTGCGGGCCAGGCCGCCCGAATGGGGGCGGCTGCCATTGTGGCACAGCAGCCGGTGGAAAGCGCAGGCGTCCCCGTGATTCGAGTTGGTGACACCCGATACGCCATGGCCGTTCTGTCCGCCAACTGGTTCGGCCACCCTGCGCGTCAAATGACCGTAGTGGGGATCACGGGCACCAAGGGAAAGACAACGGTTTCTTATATGATCCGGTCCATTCTGGAAACAGGAGGCGTCAAGACGGGGATTATCGGGACAATCGGAGCCGTTATCGGGGACAAAGTCATCCCGACCGACAATACTACGCCGGAATCGTATGATATTCAGAAATACCTGCGTATGATGGCGGACGCCGGGTGCAGAGCAGTGGTGCTGGAGGCCTCCTCCATTGGTCTGCGGGATCACCGCGTGGCCGGCATCCTGTTTGACTACGGCCTGTTTACCAACTTTTCACCCGACCATATCGGAAAAAACGAGCACAAAAGCATAGAAGAATACAGGCAGTGCAAAAGCCTGCTGTTCCGTCAGTGCAAAACTGGGATTTTCAATATTGACGATCCCAACTGGCAAAAAATTGCAGAAGGACACACCTGTGCGGTGGAAACGTACGGTTTCAGTGAAAGTGCTGAACTGCGTGCGTCGGGGGAACGCCTGATTGCCCGGCCGGGATACCTGGGCGTGCATTTTGAAATGGACGGCCGGCTGAAAATCGGCGCCGACGTGGATATTCCCGGCCGGTTCAGCGTCTACAACGCGCTGGCTGCCGCCGCCGTATGCCTGCATTTTCCCATAACCTGGCAGGACATTGCAGACGGCCTGAATCACGTGAAAGTCAAGGGCCGGGTGGAACCGGTCACGGTCCCCGGCTACACCCTGCTGATTGATTACGCACACAACGCCCTAAGCATGCGGAATATTCTCGAAACCCTGCGGGAATACCGTCCCGCACGCCTGATCTGTCTTTTCGGCGCAGGGGGAAACCGCGACCGCAGCCGCCGGTTTGAAATGGGCGAAGTCAGCGGAAAGCTGGCAGATCTCTCCGTAATTACCGCCGACAATTCCCGTTACGAAAATGTAATGGATATTATTGCTGACATTAAAGTGGGAATTGAACGGACGAACGGGAAATATGTGGTAATCCCAGACCGGAAACAGGCAATTAAATACTGCATGAAAAATGCACGGGACGGAGACATTGTTGTGCTTGCCGGCAAGGGACATGAAGACTACCAGGAGATTAACGGAGTAAAATACCATTTTGACGAGCGGGAAATCATTGCAGATATTCTCGCAGGAAAGCTGTGAAGCATCGCTATGAAAATGACAGTGCAGGAACTGGCAGAAGCCTGCGGGGGGCAATTGCTGGCCGGAAACCCCTTGGCTGCGGTAACGTCGGTCACAACGGACAGCCGCCAGGTAAAAGCCGGCGCTCTGTTTGTCCCGCTCGTCGGTGAAAAAACCGACGCACACCGTTTTATCGGTACGGCGTTTGCGGCGGGAGCTGCCGCCGCCTTAACACAGGAACCAAACCGGCCCGAAACCGGCGGCGCAGTGATTGCAGTTAGGGACACGCGTGCGGCCCTGCAAAAGATTGCTGCCAAATGGCGCCGCCGGTTTCAGGGCACGGTGATTGGAATTACAGGCAGCGTCGGTAAAACAACAACTAAGGAAATGGTCGCGCTGGCGCTTTCTGCGGGCCTGCGCGTTATGAAAACAGAAGGGAACCAAAACAGCCAGATCGGCCTGCCGCTGACGATATTCCGCCTTTCACCGGACTGCGAAGCCGCCGTGGTGGAAATGGGGATGAGCGAATTCGGGGAGATGGCCCGCCTTGCCGCAGTGGCCGCCCCCGATTTTGCCGTAATGACCAATATCGGCGTCTCCCATATCGGTCAGCTGAAAACACGTGAAAACATCCGGAAAGAAAAACTGCATATCACCGACCGGTTTCATCCGGGCTCCGTTCTGTTTCTGAACGGGGATGATCCCATGCTGGCCGCCCTGCGGGGCAAGCTCCCATTTGAAACCGTTTTTTTCGGGACGCAGCCTTGGTGCGATTTCCGCGCGGAATCCATCCGGCTGGGTACGCAGTCTTCCACTTTCTGTTACCGTTCCCCGAAGGGGGAAACAGGAGAAGGAAACCTGCCTGTCCCCGGCATACACTGTGTGCTGGATGCGCTAGCAGGACTGGCTGTGGCGGAGCGGCTTGGCGTGCCGCCTGCAAAAGCAGCCGCCGCCCTCGCCGGATACCGCTCCCCTGCTATGCGGATGCAAATCCGGAAAGCAGGAGACGTAACCGTAATTGACGATTCCTACAACTCCAGCCCGGATGCCGCCAAAAGCAGCCTATCCGTCTTGTGCGGGTTTGATTCCGGAAAAAGGATCGCCGTGCTAGCCGACATGCTGGAGCTGGGCGATTTTTCCCGGCAGGCACATTTTGAACTGGGCGAATATGCTGCCAAAGCCGGCGTGGATCAGCTTGTCACCATAGGGAAACAGGCGTGCGCCATCGCCGAAGGAGCGCTTTCCGTCCGCCCCGGCATGGACTGCAAAATATGCGAAACTAACGGCCAGGCGTCGTCATTTCTCCAGGCTATCCTGAAACCGGGCGATATTGTGCTGGTAAAAGGATCGCGTGGAATGAAAACGGATGAAATCGTGCGGCAACTGGTCGATAGTTACAATTAAAATAGCCAATATTTATTTTACTTATTTGTATAAATAGAGGAAATTAGCTTTTCCATTTTGCTTTGATTGACATTTGTAACCAATATGTGATAGTATGTAATTAATTTGTTATATTTGTACGGATGATCAATCAGAGCGGAGGCAAGGGATGGAAAAAACACATTTTGGGAAGGCCTTACTGGGTATTTGCTGTTTTGCAGCCGCTGTCATTTTAGGCATTCACGCGGCACCTGCGGCAAACGCCGCAGACGAGAAAACGGGAATTGGCTTAACCGCACACGTTTTGAATGCTTATCAGTCGCATTGGAAATACTGTTACGGATGCTATGGTCAGCTTTCCGGCGGTGTCCGCCGTTCGGACTGTGCGGGACTGATAAAATCCTACCTTTGGTGGACAGGCGATACATCGGACCCGGATCCAGGACAGATGCAAGTTGCAGGCGGGGCAAGCGGAATGCTTCAGTCTGCAACCGTGAAGGGCAGCTTGAATTCTTCCCGTGAATCTTCTCTGCCCCGCATCCACGGTTTGATTCTGTACGGGCCCGGACATGTGGGCGTATATGTTGGCAACAATATGGAAGTTGACAACCGGTGCACAGGAAAAGATATTCAGTATGAACCGGTTTTCGGCGGCCGGTATCATTGGCAGAAATGGTTTAAGCTTCCTCAGATTCAATATCCGGAAAGCGGAATCGTCACCTTGGGCGACAGCGAATATTATTATGAGAATGGGCAGTACGTAGTTTCCACCCAAAAAACAATCGGCGGCACTGTGTGTTCGTTTGACAAAACCGGAAAGCTGGTTTCAGGCGAGCTTCCGGATGCGGTAAAAGCCGTTCAGGCAGCGGTCCATCTGGAAAGCCGTGTCCTGCAAAAAGGTCAGCGCGGTGAAGATGTGCGGGCACTTCAAAAGGATCTGACCGAGCGCGGATATATGACAGCAAACAACTGCACAGGATATTACGGGCCCATTACCAAAGCGGCGGTCCTGAAATATCAAAGCGACAATGGGCTTCCGTGCACGGGTATGGCGGATGCCGCTGTTCTGAAATCCCTAGGATCTAATCTGGTATAAACAAGTTAACAGAGAAAGACTGAAGCAGTCCATATCATCAGGATATGAATTACTTCAGCCTTTTTTATCGCTTTGTTATTAAATCAGCATACTGATGCAGGGCTTCAATCGTTTTAATTTCTTCGTTTTTCCGGTGTATTGTCAATTGCACCCGCACCGGCAGTTTCATAAAATACTGCCTGGTACTCTCGCTGCGGACTAAAATATCATGTAAATCTGAAAATGCCATTGAACCCTTTCACTCCTTGTATGAACCGTTTCTTAATCCGTATTGTATTCTTTTCCTGAGATTTTATACGGGGGAAAAGCGGCTTTTCCGTATCCCTTTCATCCGGCGAATAATTCTGCGCCGCACTGCGTATAGTAACGCCGTCAGGAGGAATGGTATGGCATACTCGTATCAAAAATCGGAACCGGGGCGATGGACTGTGGGCTGTTTTACATCGGGCGGTATCTGGCAGACCGAAAGCAGCTGGAACACCCCGGAAGAAGCCGCCGAGCGCATCCATTGGCTAAATGGCGGACAAAGCGCCGTGACAGATGACGACGAGGCTTCTTCTCACACCGGGCAAAAGTAGGGAATCCAGTTCTGATAAAAATTAGCACTCTTATGGTTTAAGTGCTAATTTTAATATAATGTTCATTTTCAGTATATTTTTTGTTCATAGTCCAGCCGTATACTGAAACCAGCGAAAGGAAAACAAAGAACCTTCACCGCAAATAAAATTAAACTGGAGGAATTGGGATGTTTGATTTAATTCCATTTGACCACAGCAGCGGAAACGTGTTTGATGTCTTTGATAAAATGATGAACGACAGTTTCTTTGGAGGTACGGAGCGTGCGTTTGCCCCATTCCGCACGGATATTATTGACGAAGGCGATAAATACCTGCTGAAAGCCGATATGCCCGGTTTCAACAAAAATGACATTCAAATTAATGTTGAGGGCAACCAGCTTACCATTCAGGCAGAGCGGAAAGAAGAACAGAATGAAAACGGCAAAGGCTATGTCCGCAGGGAAAGGAGATACGGTGCTCTAAGCCGCAGTTTTGACATTGAAGGCCTTGACGCCAGCAAAATTAACGCTTCATATCAAAACGGCGTGCTGGAAGTAGAACTCCCCAAACCGGTGGAAGAAAAGCCAACATCAAAAGTGATTGAAATCAAATAACATAAAACTGAAAGCCGGGAAAATTTATTCCCGGCCGGCACAAAAAGGCATGGCGGCAAATACTTTTCAGTATTTGCCGCCATGCCTTTTATTCTGTTTTACTTGAAAACGAGGTTCAGCAAAAGCAGCATAGTAACCCCCGGTATTCCGGCAACACCGGAAACCCCCAGGGTCAGCGGGCTGATCGGAAGACTGACCCCCGTAAACATTCCAGTCAGATCAACAACCGCCAGTGCGCAAAGTCCCGTTAGAATTCCTCCCACCGCATGCCTAAACGGATGCCTGACTTTCATAATAACCTGAATGACAACAAGCAGCAAAAACACGCCGACAATGCACAGGGCAAGATATTCGTCCGGCAAAGAAAACCACCCCACTGCTTCCTTATTCTTGGAAGGCAGTGCAGCTGACCCCCTGCCGCTTGGCTCGATTCAGTAAATACCGGTAGCGCGCCTGCAATGCTTCCCTTTGGTATATGCAAGCATCAATCAGGTCGCTGTCGCATTCCTGCTGGAACCAGCACTCATTATAAACGATCATGCGAGAAACTTCCCGGATTTCTAAAAGCAGCCTTTTTTTTTCCGCCTCTGTCGCTTTTTTATCCGTGCAGTCCGTACGCTGCAGCAGTTTCAGTACAGATTCCATACTAACAACTCCGCCTTCCGCTTCATAATTATGTTAGTATGATGGGCATTTATTCCAGCAATATGCGGTTCTAAGAAAATTATTCTGCGGGACCTTCGTAGGCAAAATCGATCCGGCCGCTGGCAACATCGGCGGATACAACCCGTATCTGCATTGGACGCCCAATAGTCAGCCGGTTCCCCGTTTTGGCATCCACTTGAGAAAGTTTTCCGTCAAAACGGAAATCCCCCGGAACACTGTCCATAGGGACAAACCCCTCCGCCGTGTTTTCCAGTTCTACAAATACACCGCGCTGCGTAACGCCGCTGATTACACCGCGGCAAACGTCCCCAATATGCTGCGACATATATTCCGCCATATAGCAGTCGTCGGCACTGCGCTCCGCCGCCATAGCGCGCACCTCTGCCTCGGAAGACAGTTTGGCGGCCTCACCCGCAAAATCCGAATAGCGGTCTTTCAGATCACCGGCCTTTTTCTTCTTAACCAGAGCCGATAGAATTCGGTGAATCGCGGTATCCGGGTACCGACGTATCGGGGACGTAAAATGGCAGTAATCCGAAAGAGCAAGGCCAAAATGCCCCAAAGGGTTCACATCGTACCGAGCTTTGGCCATTGACCTCAGCAGCTGATGGGAAATGACCTTCTGGGCAGAATTACCCGACGCCTGCTTCAGAATATTCGAAAAGTCCTTCGGGGAAACTTTTCCGTCACGGTGCTTCAGCGGCCTGGAATCAAGGCCGGCAGCATCGACAACCTGGATCAGCGCGGCAACACGATCCGGATTCGGCTGCTCGTGGACACGGTAAACGAACGGGATGCCGGCCGATTCCGCAAACATTGCAGCCGCCCGGTTGGCGGTAATCATTAGATATTCAATCATCTGCTCCGCTTCTCCGCTTTTTCGCGGACGGATACCGATACAAACGCCTTCGTCATTCAGCAGAAACTCTGATTCCGTACTATCCAGATCAACAGCGCCGTTCCGGGCAAACTGCTCTTTTAAAATTCCGGCAAGATCTTTGGCAGCATGAAGCGAACGGATAACCGGTGAATATTTTTTGCGCAGATCATGGTCTGCCGTTCCGTCAAACAGACTGTTTACTTCGGAGTACACGCCCCGCACACGGGAACGTATGATGCTCTTCCTGAATTTATAAGATAAGATATTGGCTTCTTTGTCCAGTTCAATAATGGCGGAAAATGTCAGCTTGTCCTCCCCGGCGTTCAGGGAACAGGAACCGTTGGAAAGTGCCTCCGGCAGCATGGGCACAACGCGGTCGGCAAAATAAACGGATGTGCCCCGGCTTTTCGCTTCCTGATCCAGCGCCCCGTTCTCGGCGACATAGTGTGAAACATCCGCAATATGCACACCCAGCCGATAACCTTTCCGCGTCCGGCTGACGGATATGGCGTCATCCAGATCCTTTGCGTCCGCGCCGTCTATCGTGCAGATAGACAAGTTTCGAAGGTCAAGCCGGCCCTTGAGATCAGCCTCCGTAATTTTTTGCGAAGCGGCGGCTTCTGCTTCCGCCAGTGCTTCCGGCGGAAATTCAATGTGAATTCCGTTTTGATCCAGGATGGCGTCCGTACAGACCCTTGCGCTTCCTGCCGGGCCGTATGCCTTCACAATTTCCGCCTGCATTTCGGAAGAATGGGCTTTTCTGCGTATTCTGGCCTGGACTTTGCTGCCAGGTTTCTCCTCGGCAACATTTTTCCGGCTGACCGGGATATTGTACCGAATTGCAACATCCGGGTGAAGTTCCAGCACACCGTTCTGCTCAGCCAGCGTGCCGGTAACGAACCGGCTTCCCTTTTTCAGGATACTTCCGACATCGGCACTCGGCCCTTTTGGGCTCTGCCGAATATGGCAGAGAGACACCCGATCACCAATAAAGGCACTCTGGAGCCTGTCGGCATGAATAAATATATCCTCTCCCCCATCGGCCGGGCGGGCAAATGCAAAGCCCCTGGAAAGCGAAACAATTACCGCCTCCTGGGTAGGCTCTTTTTTCTTTGGGAGGCGGATACGGCCGTCTTTTGTCACCGAGATGCGGCTGTCACTTTTTAGGCTCTCCAGAGCCTGCACCAGGGCCTTTTTCTTTTTATCCTTAATCTTCAGTTCCTTTTGCAGCATACTCATTGAAATGCTGTGCTGCCTTTTCTCAAGAAGATGAACGATTTTATCTTCTAGCTCTCTCAATCTTGACCTCCATAATTATTTCTTTACAAGAAAAGCCCCGCTTCTGCAAGCGGGGCACAGGAAGCCCTTTTATTTTGCAAAAAAGAACATATAGGCGTTAATCAAAACGACGAGAACAAAAAAACCAATCATAAAGAATTTTGTCCAACGCGCTAAAAAAGAATCAATGGAACGCGCCTGATTCTTGGACAGAAACGTGTCCGCACCGCCCGTAATAACGCCAACGTTCTGTTCGTGGCCTTCCTGCATCAGGACCATTACCGTGATAATAACGGAAAACACCATCAAAATAATTCCTAAAACAACTTCCACCGCCGACATCTCTTAGGATACCTCCTAAACAACAATCTATGAATATTTTTGCCTGTTTATAGAAGAATCATATCACAGAAAAGGAAAATATGCAAGGATTCCTGAAAGATTTTTCCCCGTGGATCAATCCCCCGAAACCTCCCGATCCAGGAAAAACGAATACAGCAGACACTGTTTGACCCGGCGGCCCGTACACTGTTCCAGTGCAAAACGGTACAGTTCCAGCTGCCGCCGGTAATGCTCCCACAAATCGGCCGGATCCTGTACTCGGTCGGTTTTAAAATCGATCAGAACCAGCGCACCGTCCTCTTCAAAGACGCAGTCCGCCGCACCCTGAAGGACAACCGGCTCCCCGCTCAGCGGCGGCTGGAGATCCTCCTTTACACGGCCTGCCGGAATTTCCACCGTAAAGCGGAATTCACGCTCCACACGGGGGGAAGCAGAAATGCGCCCTGCAACCGGCGAAGCAAAAAAGGCAGATATTCGGTCCAGATCAATCGCCTGTGCCTGCGCTTCGGAAAGAAAGCCTTCCGAAACCAAGCGGTCCCGCTCTGCAGCCGGATCGCGCGCCGCCTTTCCGTAATCCGCAAACTGAAGAAAAGCGTGCAGTGCCGTGCCGCGTTCCGCCGGCGTAAGACCTTTTTCACTGAGGAACGCCGGGCGGGAAGACGCCGCAAACCGGGCAGAAAACGCACGCCCGGCCAGTTCGGAAGCCGCCACTTTTGCACAGACCCCGCCGAGATCTTCATACGGGTAGCGGTAATCCAATCCGTCGGCCAGCCGCTTTAAAAGCACAGGATCCGGCTTTTCCTGCGGGGTTGTTTCCGGCCGCGTTTCCGGTTCTTCCCCGCCTTGCGGCCGGATGACCCGGATATCCCATCTTTCCCGCGCAGGCAGGACGATCCCTTCCGGCGCACCGGCCAGATCCCGAAGCGGTTTTCCGTCCGGATGCCGGAGCGCGCAGAGAAGGAGCCAGTCCGCAATGCTGTTTGCGGAACGGACGGCATAAGGCTGGATCCGCGTCTCGCCTGTAAGGCGCGAAGCAAGCCTGCCCAGCGTTTTTTCTGCGTTTTTTAAAGAAGCCAGCATCACCAGCTTGTCTTTAGCCCGGGTCATGGCCACGTAAAGTACGCGCAGTTCCTCGCTCATTTCGTCGCGTTCCTGCTCCAGAGCAATGGCGGCGCGGGGCATCGTATTATAGCGAACACCGGTTTTTTCCCGCAGGCGGATGCCAAGCCCGAGTTCCGGGTGAAGAAGCACCGTGGAGGTTTCCCGGTTGAACCGGTGCGCGCATCCCGCTAAAATACACACCGGGAATTCCAGCCCTTTGGACCGGTGGATGCTCATGACGCGCACTACATCAGCCGACTCGCTGAGCGGCGAAGCCGCGGAAAGGTCCCCCCGGCTCTTCCGCATCCGGTCCAAAAAGCGCAGAAACCCGGAAAGCCCGTTGTATCCGGAGGCTTCGTACTTTTTAGCGTATTGAAGCAGCAGGCGCAGATTTGCCAGCCGAATTCCCCCGTTTGGCATTGCTTGAACCAGATTGGGAAAACCGGTTTTTTCAAAAACCGCCCGAATCAGCCGGTCGGACGGCATGGTCGCCGCCAGCATCCGGAACTGTTCCAGCTGTTCCAAAAATGCCGCCGCGCGGACATTCCCCTCTTTGGCGGCCCCCGCTACGGCGGGATACAGACGGCCGGAGCGCGCCCTCAGGCGGATTTTTGCCATCTCGTCCGGGGTAAAGCCGTAAATCGGACTCATCATAACTGACAGAAGCGGGATATCCTGCGCCGGGTTGTCAATCACCCGCAGCAGTGACAGAGCTATACCGATCTCGTACGCCTCGAAAAATCCGCCCGCCGTATCGGCCCACGCCGGTATCCCCAGCGAAGAAAGCTCCCGAACGTACTCGTGCGCAGGGCGGTTTGCGCTGCGCAGCAAGACGCAGAAATCCCGAAAGGAAGCCGGGCGCAGGACCCCGTTTTCTGCAATTCTGGGAACACCGTCCGTCATCCCATAAATTAGTTCGGCGATTCGGCGGCTTTCCTCCCGGACTGCGCCGGCGTCCTCACCGCAGCCGGAAAGATCCAGAACGTCCAGCTCCGCTGCCGGTTCCTCTGCCGGCGGAAACGGAGCGGCGGGAACCAGTTCCTCCGAAGCGGTGTAATCCATTTCCCCAGCCTGACGGCTCATCAGCTGGCGGAACACAAAATTGACGGCGTCCGTGACGCCCGGGCGGCTCCGGAAATTTTTACCCAGCGTGATACAGGCGGGATATTCGTCTTTTTCACGGTCGTAAGCAGGGAACGCTTCACGCTTTTTAAGAAAAATCTGCGGCATGGCCTGACGGAACCGGTAAATGCTCTGTTTAACATCGCCGACTAAGAACAGGTTTTTTCCGCCGCGCGAAACGGCCTGGAAAATCATATCCTGCGTTTCATTGGTATCCTGATATTCGTCCACCATGATCTCGTCGAACTGACTGGAAATCTCCGCCGCCTCCGGCGTACGCTCGAAGCCCGAACCAGCTTCGCGCACCAGAAGCCGGAGCGCCCAATGCTCCAGATCGCTGAAATCCGCGGCGCGCCGCTCGGCCTTTTTGCCCTCAAGAACCGCAGAATAACGCTCCGTAACCTGAAAGAGCATCTTGACAATCGGGCACAGGCGGCGGATATCCTCCGCGCACTGCTCCTCAGACGCACCGAAAAGGCCGCTGATTTTGCCAACGGTCTTTTTCACTTCATCCCGGGCAGCACAGACGCGGATTTTCACCGGATCGTCCCCCCGGCCGCGGAGAGGTTTCAGCTTTGGGCAGGTGAAGTTCCGGGCCAGGGAGGCGGCGCGGTCCCAGCCGCCTTCCCGCACAGCTTCACGCAGGGCCTGAAGACCGGCAAGGTCGGATCGGAACGCATCGCCGTAGGCGGCAGAGAGCGTTTCGTCGGAATCCATCAGGGCCAGCGAATCCTTCGTCATGGAGAGACAGTAATCGGCGGCATCGCCCGCAAAGGACAGGATTGTTTTTCCCCATACCGTCTCCGACGCCGGCCCCGGAGACTCATACATGGCGGCTTTTTCACGGAGCCAGCGCCCGGGAAACGGGTGCGAACGTACAAAATCGTACAGCTGGCCGACGGTGCGCGCAATGCCCGCGTCATCCCTGCCGGAAGCAAACGATTCGACAAACTCGAAAAATTCAGGATCACCTTTGCGGTAGAACTCCTCCAGCGTCTCGTCGGCAGCTTCTGACCGGAGGACTGCCGCTTCGCTGTCGTCCATCACCCGGAAATCCGGTGAAATGCCCAGTTTGTAAAAATTCCGGCGGACAAGTTCGGAGCAGAAGCTGTCGATCGTTCCGATATGTGCGCGCGAAAGAAGGATCTGCTGGCGCTGAAGCCGGGCATTATAGGGATCTTGTTCCAGCATCCGGGAAATCCCGTCCGCAATCCGGCCGCCCATCTCTGCCGCCGCCGCCTTGGTAAAAGTGACAACCAGCAGCCTGTCTGCATCCACAGGGTTTTCCGGATCGGTAATCTGCTCAAGGACACGCTGCACCAGCACGGCTGTTTTTCCGGAACCGGCCGCTGCCGACACCAGCACCGTGCCTCCCCTCGCCCGGATCGCGTCCAGCTGATTTTCTGTCCAGTTTCGGCTCACGGTTTCTTCTCCCCTTTCGCGTTTTCCAGCTCGGCCAGCGCGGCGTCACGATCCCAGTCCTGCATCGGGCGCACGGGATCGTCCCGCTCGTGCCCGCAGACGGCGGCATACGGGCACCATTCGCAGGCATTATACCGGCTGCCGTTCAGCGGGACGGCGGAGATCCCTCCGTTTTGAAGTTCTTCGGCCATTTCGGCGATCAGGGCTTTCAGGTAGTCCAGCACGGCTTCCAATTCGCGCGGGGAAACGACATGGTCTTTCCGATCCGGCGCGCCGTTTTTCAGCGCCACGGGTATGTAACGGCCCTTTGCCTCGCGGTCCATGCCGGATATTACGTCCGGATCGTCCAGCACCAGCCCGTCCATGCGGAGCTGCCGCTCTCCCTTCTTCTGAAGGGCGGAGCGCACGGCCCCGCGCTCTGCCGGAACGGAAGGCCGGTTTGCCGGCATATACAAAACACCTGCAGGCTGAAAATCGCCGTACCGGGACTGCCCGTTTTCGCACAGGGCGGCCAGATAAATCAGCATCTGCATGTTCATGCCATACAGGACGTCTGAAAGCCGGAAATCTTTTTTCCCCGTCTTGTAATCGACAACGCGCAGATACCGAACGCCGTTTTTGTCCATCAGATCCACCCGGTCGATTTTTCCGTCGATGCGCACTTCTCCGCCGTCCGGCAGAGGAACGACCAGCGGACCGACCGAAGGGGCAATTCCCAGCTCAAAATCCACAGGGCGGAATCCGCTCTGGGAAAGCTCCTTCGCGATATGGGAAGCCACCGCCTGGGCGGAATCGGCCACACGGGAAACAAGGTAGGAAAAGCGGGGTGTTTTGGTCTCCATCCCACCGAACTCCATTTGCACATACTCTTCCAGATACCGCAGGATCGTTTCCCGCAGTCCTTCCGGCTCCATGGCGGCAACGGCCCGGCTGCCGAGATTCTGGAACAGCCGCTGGAGGAGAAAATGCATCAGGCTCCCGTATTCCAGCGCATCCAGCTCGGCGGCGCGGCGCTCCTTCACATTCAGCCCATACCGGCAGAAATACTGGAAGCGGCAGAGCTGGAATTTTTCGATCTGTGTGGCAGAAACGGTCATATCCCGGCCGAAAAGGGCGCGGGCCGTATTTTTGTCAGCAAACGATGCCGGCACTTTGCGGGAAGCGCGCGCCACGGCAGAAAATTGATCCCCTTCGCCCCGCTCCCGGAACAGTTCCTTCAGCGTTGCGGACAGCGTGTCATTGGTATTCCATTTCCGCGCGGCAAGCTCCATGGCCGGAGAGCGCGCGCAGGCAAACCACTCCGGCTTCATCATCCATTCATTTTTCACGGGGATTTCTTTCAGCACGGAACGGGCCTCCGCCGGGATGGACGACGGTGACAGCGCGCCGCCCGAACCGTCGGAAAGCGGGTACGAGATATACAGCTTCTCCGAAGCGGCGCTCATGGCGGAATAGGCCAGAAAGCGTTCCTGAAGGACAACGCCTTCCATGGTGTCATTCAGCGGCAGCCCAAGGCGGATCAGTTCGCGCCGCTCTCTGTCGCTGAATACGCAGTCGCTCCCAGGCGTCATGGGGAATTCCCCCTGCGCCGCGCCTATGAGGAAAACCACTTTCGGCGCGGCGGCGCGGATCCGGTTCGCATCCCCCACGGTCACTTCGTCCAGCCCCTGCGGAATGCTGGCAATACTGCCCGAAAGAATGACCATGCGGAGCAGCTCGGCGTAGCGCGCGCGGGTGATTTCTGTTTTTCCGAGGACCAGCGCGGTCTGATCCAAAATCTGCATCAACAGATCCCAAACGCGCAGTTCACGCTCGGCCAGCGCCGGGTTTCCCTCCTCCGAGAGACGGCGCGCGAAATCCCGCAGGTTTTTGGCCGCACTGATCCGGACAAGGAGTTGGTACGAGGCAGCGGCCATGCCCCGGCCGTCCGTGTTTTCCGTTTCCTCCGCAAATCGCTCCAGCGGTTCCGCTGCCATCCGCCGGCTGGCATTGACGCGCTGCAGCAGCTGTTTGCCGCCGTCGGACATCTCCTGCGCAAAGCCTTCCGGGTTATCCGTCCATTCTTCTTTCCATTTTTTGCCCGACAAATTCCAAGTAAATGTATAATTTTCGAGCTCCGAAATCTGGGTAGCGGTAAGGCCGGCCAGTCCAGTTTTCAAATAGAGGAAAACGTCGTCCGACCGAAAACCGTACTGGACAATTTTAAAAGCGGAAAGGAGCAGGCGCATCAGCGGCTCAGAGTCAATGGCCTCCGGCCGGTCCATAAAAAACGGGATCTCCCAGCGTTCCAGCGCCGAATCGAGAATCCCGTCATAGGGTTCGGTTGAACGGGCGATAACTGCAAAATCCCGGTAGCGGTACTGTCCCGTACGCACAAGGTTTCGAATAGCCGCCGCAACAAAAGCCGCCTCGCCGTACCGATCCGGCGCCTCATAAACGGCTACGCCTTCGCATGGGTCTGCATACGGCTTCCGGACAGGCCGGTACACGCCGGATTCCAGCGCGGCAAGAGCCGGATTCCGGAAGCGCGCCCCGCTTTTCAGAACCACAGGGGAAGCTATGGGAACGCTGTTCCGCTGTGCCAAGCGGATCAGCATCTTCGCCGTCTGACGTGCAATGGAAAACAGATCCGCACCGTTTTGCGGGCCGGACAAGCCCTCCGCGCAAAGGGTGACCACCACTTTGTCCGCCTGCCGCAGGATTTGTTCCAGCACGCCGTATTCCTGCACCGTAAAGCTCTGAAATGAATCAACCATAACGGTGTATCCCGCAAAAAAGCGGTGGCGCAGAAGCAATTTTTTCAGGCGGGTCAGGTCGTCAAGGGGATCGATGTAACTTTGGGCAACCAGCGCGTCATAAGCGGAGAGAATCAGTGAAATTTCCCTGATCTTCCTCCTCAGCGTGCCTTCCGGAAGATGGGCCGCCGTCTGTTCCAGATCCTTCGGGGAAACACCGCACATTTTAAATTCGGTGGAAATACCGAGCATCAGGCCGACCAGTTCCGTACTTTCGGCGTTCTTCCGGTAGATTTCCAAACCATCCTTTACCCGCTCAACGGCAAGGCTCATAAAAATCCGACGGCCGCCGTCATCCAGCCGCCGGCCGGCAAAACCGCCGTACTGCCGCTGCACCGTATCTACCAAACGGGAAAAACTGCTGACGGAAACGCGGCGCGCTTTCTCCGCCCCCAGCAGGCGCAGCATAGCGCGTTCGCTCTCAAATGAATACTGCTCCGGTACAATCAGCATCAGTTTTCCGGAGCCTGATTCCGCCAGATTTTTCAGGGCTGACCGCACAGCCCGCGTTTTTCCGCTACCGCATCGGCCAAATAAAAGCTGCAACATAAAAAATCCCCCCGCCGTATGGTTTCATTATACCATAACCCAGCGGAGGAAAACAGGATTCCTTATTTTTCGGCGGATATGCCGCGCCGTTCCAGCCAGTCCCGCAGCTGTTCATACATCTCGACGGACTTGAATTTTACCTCGTAGCCGCCGTTTTTACCCGTGACTATCTGCATTTCATTCCGGTTCAGCACGTCCTGAAGCTCGGCAGGGGCTTCCGCGGCGGGAAGGCACAGCGCCGGGAACAGAACGCACCACCAATTGTGGCCTTTTCCGGAGCCGATCGTCACGCGCAGCGCGTCGTATTCCCCGGCCGGAAGCGTCACATTTTCGTACCGGCGGGTGGTGAAATACATGTTGGTCAGCTCTGCACGGACGGGATACTGGTACCCCTGCCGCCGGATTTCATCCTCCGCGGCGCTTTGAATTTGGGGCAGTTCCGCCGCAACCGCCTGCTCGGCATCACTGCGGCTTTTCACTCCGTCCAGCATACCCGCGCAGATTGTGAGAATCCGGTCGCGCACTTTCAGTTTCAGCGCCTGATCTTCCTCCGAATTGGAATTGGCCAGCACATGCAGGCGCAGCACATGATTCGGAATATCTTCACATCCGGCATCCAGCCCTGTGAAACTGAACAGCACAGTCAGAATCAGGGACAGGCACAGAGATTTTTCCCACGTTTTCATTGGAACGATCCCCTTCCTGAAAGGATTACGCGGGAATTATTGGTTAAATTTTCCGGATTTATTCTTGATTCATTGAAAAACGGAATGTTTTTCGCTATAATGACAAAAGGTAAAATAAAAGAAATGAAAATTATTTTCGGAGGAGCGGATAACGTGTCCCAAATCATTGAAATGGTGCAAAAAAGTTTTCAGGCAAACAGCCTTTCGGCCCTGCCGGCTTCCACCGCGCTGACGGCGGCGGCAGCGGCTTATCTGTTCTGCTTGATCCTGTTTTTCCGGCGGAAAAGTTTTGGGCAGAACCTCTGCCTGCTGCTGCTGTTTTTGTATTCGGCCATGCTGTTTTCCCTGACCGTTCCCGTTGTTCTTCCGAAGAACTGGCATATTTCGAAGGCAGCTACCGAGTGGGTCCTGCGTTCCATCCAGTGGGTTCCCTTCGTCTCCGCGTCGCATATTTTTCAAAATGCTGCCGCAGCGGGCTCCCTGCAGCCCTTTATTCGCATTATCGGGGGCAATTTTCTCGCTTTGATGCCGCTCGGCATTTTAGTCCCCCTGATCGACAGAAATTTCCGTTTTGGCCGGATGTTCCTGCTGGCTGTTCTGGTGCCCGTCTGCATTGAAGGGCTCCAGCTTGCGGCAGACATCCTCGCGGGACAAGTCCTGCGGAATGTGGAAGTGGAAGACGTCATTCTGAACGCAGCCGGCTGCCTTCTGGCATATCTCATTCTGGCCGGCATCCGCCGCGCGTCGGCGCCCAAGCACCGCGCAAAGCACTACCGGCCCTGAAAAAGCAAAGCGGCGGCCCGGATCAAAGGGAAATGATTGATCCGGGCCGCCGTATGTTTGCTTATAGAAAAAATCAGTCCAGTGTGAGCTGTTCATTATTTTTTGCCTGATATTCCTTGGCAGCGGCAACCAGACCCTGGAACAGCGGATGGGGCCGGTTGGGGCGCGACTTGAACTCCGGGTGGAACTGCGAACCGATAAACCACGGATGTGCAGGCAGCTCCATCATTTCCACAATCCGGTCGTTCGGAGAGCGGCCGCTGAAAACAACACCTGCTTCCTCAAACTGCCGGCGGTAATCATTATTGACTTCAAAACGATGGCGGTGGCGCTCATAAATCAAGGGGACATTGCCGTAAAGAGCCGCGGCTTTGGTTCCGGGAACCAGCTTGCACGGATATTTGCCGAGGCGCATGGTTCCGCCGATCTGGACAACGTCCTTCTGCTCCGGCATCAGGTCGATGACATGGTTCCGGCTCTGCGGATCAAATTCCGCAGAATTGGCATCTGCCAGCCCAAGCACATTCCGGGCGTATTCCACCAGCGCTAGTTGCATCCCGAGGCAGATACCCAGGAAAGGAATTCCGCGGACACGCGCGTAATGGATTGCGGTAACCATTCCTTCGATCCCACGCTGGCCGAATCCCCCTGGCACCACCATCCCGTCGATATCCGCCAGGATCTCCCCGACATTCTGCTCTTCAATGGTTTCGGAATCGATCCATTTGATATGAACCTTGACCTTATTGCCGAGCCCCCCGTGCGTCAGGGCTTCCGCCACGCTGAGGTAGGCATCGTGCAGCTCGATATACTTGCCGACGAGAGCAATTGTAACGCTGTCGGTCAGTGACATGGCGGTATTCACCATTGAAATCCAGTCTCCGAGATCGGGGCCGGGCGTATCGAGCCCCAGCCGTTTGCAGACAATATCGTCCAGCCGTTCTTCCCGCAGGGCAAGGGGAACTTCATAGAGAAGGGGCATGTCCAGATTTTCAATCACGCAGTTTTCATTCACGTTGCAGAAAAGGGCAATTTTCTTCTTAATGTCCTCGCCGACTTCCCGCTCGGAGCGGAGGACAATGATATCGGGCTGAATTCCGATAGAAAGAAGCTCTTTCACGCTGTGCTGGGTCGGCTTGGATTTATGCTCATGAGAGCAGGCAAGATACGGAACGAGGGTCACATGGATAAACAGGCAGTTTGAGCGCCCTTCCTCCGTGGCGAACTGCCGGATCGCCTCCAGAAAAGGCTGGCTTTCAATGTCGCCGACCGTTCCGCCGATTTCAATAATGGCAACATCCACATTTTCTTTTCCGGCATAAATTCGATCCTTGATCTCGTTCGTGATATGGGGGATAACCTGCACGGTTCCGCCGCCGTAATCTCCGTTGCGCTCTTTTTGGATTACATTCCAGTAGACCCGGCCGGAAGTCACGTTGCTGTTCTGAGTCAGGTTCTCGTCAATAAACCGTTCATAGTGCCCCAAATCCAAATCCGTTTCGGCACCGTCGTCCGTTACAAAAACTTCCCCGTGCTGAAACGGGTTCATGGTTCCGGGATCCACATTCAGATACGGGTCGAACTTCTGCATGGTGATGCGCAGGCCTCTCGCTTTCAGCAGCCGGCCAAGGGAAGCTGCCGTGATTCCCTTGCCCAGGCCGGAAACAACCCCCCCGGTAACAAAAATATACTTTGCAGGCATATTGTCCTCCATCCTCAATCCTCAATCTATTATAATATTTGATTTAAAAACAATCCTAGAAATTATACCGCCCACAGCATGGCGTTGTCAAGCAAAGCCGGAACGGTCCCGCGGGCGGAAAGTAGAAAGAGACTGTCTCCAAATATTTGATAACATTATAAATATTTGCTATAATTAAAAATAAGACCGGAAAGATAGGACTGAGAGGGGATGCACCCTATGAACAGGAAAAAAAATCCGAAAGCGGCGGCGGTTATCGATATCGATTCCAACGCGCTGAAAATGCGGATATCTCAGCTGAAGAAAGATAAAATTGTCGATATTGACCGGCTGGAGTACCCCGTGCGTCTCGGCCATGAAGTCTTCACTTCCGGAAAAATCAGTTTTGAAAGTCTGCGGGAACTTTCCACACTCCTGCACGGCTACAGTGAAACCATGAAGGAATACGGCGTGGATCAGTGTGAAGTTGTGGCAACCACCGCCCTGCGCGAAGCCAAAAACCGCTCCTATGTTCTGGATCAGCTGAAAATCCAGAACAACATGACCGTACGGGTGCTGGAAGAAGATCAGGAAAAGACGCTGATCTATTCGAAAATTCTGGATCTTCTCAGGCAGACCGACGGCCAAAAAGACGAAAGCGCGCTGATTGCCTATATTGGGGCGGGGACCATCGGCCTTTCTGTCTACGACGGCTCCCACATGATTTTCTCCCAGAACATTCCGATTGGTTCCCTGAAGCTGCACGATATTCTCGGGAATATTCAAAACAGCACGGGGGATTTTTACACGGTTGTCGAAGAATACCTCAACACCGTTCTCGGACATATTTTAATTCCTTTCGGCGACGGACATGTCAACAATCTAATCCTGACCGGCAGCGGCGTCAAGCTGATTGCCTGCCTGTGCGGATACAAACCCGGCGAGGAATGTTTGGAAATCAGTGTGCAGAAACTGAAAGGGCTGTTTCATAAAATACGCTCCATGTCTCAGGAAAGAATCAGCATCCAGTTTAAAATATCAGAAGAGGCGGCGGAACTTCTGTACTCTTCTCTTGCCATTTCGCTGCGCCTGCTGAAGTTTGTTTCATCAGACAAAATTTTTTTCCCCCGCGCCGAACTCTGGGATACTCTGATGCAGCACATGCTGATCCCAAAAAGCAGGAACGAATACCTTGAGCAGGTTCGCACCAACGCGATTTTCTGCGCACAGAAAATTGCCGAATCCTATAACTGCAACAAGGAGCATTCCGAGTGCATCCGCCGGTTCGCGTGCAAAATTTTTGACAAGATGAAAGGGGCCCACGGCCTTGACCGCCGGAGAAGGCTCCTGCTGGAACTGGCTGCCATCCTCCACGAATGCGGCTATTATGTGACGGTCAAGCAGCATCTGATCAGTTCTTTCGACTTGATCAAAGACATGGACATCTACGGAATGACCGACGAAGAAATGCTTATCATCGCCTATGTGGCACGGTACAATGAATACGACGTACCAAACCTTGACAGTCCCGGATTTGGACCGCTGAGCAGTGAAAACCGGCTTGTCGTATCCAAGCTGGTGGCGATTTTCCGGCTTGCCAACGCGCTGGATAAATCCCAGAAGCAGAAGCTGAAAGATATCAAGGTGCGGCTGGACAAAAACCGGCTGCTGATTACCGCCCGAAGCGACGCGAACCTTCTGCTTGAAAAATGGGCTTTTCAGCAGTGCACACCCTTTTTTCAGGAAGTTTTCGGCTTCAATCCGGAACTTTCGATCAAATCCGATTTGCTGTAAATGCTTTTTCCTGTGGAATCACCTTTGGATTTAGGAGTGAATCAATTGAACGAAAAAAAGAGCCGGTGCCCTTACATCAACCGGGAACTCAGCTGGATGGATTTCAATATCCGCGTTCTGGAGGAAGCCTTTAAACGGGAAAATCCCATTATGGAGCGCATGCGCTTTCTTGGGATCACGGCTTCGAACCTGGACGAATTTTTTATGGTCCGTGTTGCCGGGGTTATGGAGCAGGTCGAGTCAAAATATCAGGCGCGGGATCCGTCGGGGCTTTCCCCCGCCGAACTTCTTCCCCTTCTGTCGCAGAAGATCCACGTCTTTGCGGAAAAACAATATTCCTGCCTGAACCGTTCCCTGTTCCCCGCCCTGAAGAGGATTGGGATCCGGTTTCTTCCGATCGAAAAGATGGATGAAAAGCAGAAGCAGTATGTGTCTGATTACTTTGATAAAGTGCTGTTCCCCGTGCTGACGCCGCTTGCGGTGGATCGAAGCCGCCCTTTTCCCCTTTTGGCCAACAAAAGCCTGAATATTGCCGTCCGGCTGAAAAGAAAGGGCGAATCCTATTTTGCCGTTGTTCAGGTTCCTTCCATTCTGTCCCGGTTCCTGAGGGTGCCGTCGGAAACCGGGATGGATTTCGTCCTGCTGGAAAACGTCATTGTTTACAAGCTGGACGCTCTGTTTGAACGGAGCGACATCCGCTCTGCCTGTACGTTCCGGATCACCCGGAACGCCGATCTGGATATTGACGAAGACACGGAAGATCTGCTGAGTGAAATTCAGAAATCCATTAAAAAAAGAAAGCGCGGAAAACCGGTTCGGCTCGAGCTTTCCCAAAGGCATGACCGTGAAACCGAATCATTCCTGAAAGAAATGCTGGAGATCGGCAGCGACGAGATTTACGCCATACCCGGTCCGCTGGATCTTACGTTCTGCACGCAGTTTGCCGCCCAGCCCCAGTTTGAAAACCTCTGTTTTCAGCCGATTCAGCCTGTTTACCCGCCCGCCGATTTCTGGGGGTATGACGACATCTTCCAGGCGATCCGCGAACGGGATCGGATGGTCCACCACCCGTATGAAAGTTTTGAAACCGTTGTAAATTTTGTGCGAACGGCTGCCGAAGACAAAAACGTCCTTGCCATTAAGCAGACCCTGTACCGGGTCAGCGGACACTCCCCCATTGTGGCTGCCCTGATCCGGGCGGCGGAAAACGGGAAGCAGGTCACCGTGCTTGTGGAACTGAAGGCACGCTTTGACGAGGAAAACAACCTGATGTGGGCCAAGAAGCTGGAAGAAGCGGGGTGCCACGTGATTTACGGACTGGCGGGGCTGAAAACCCACTGCAAAATCCTGCTTGTAGTCCGCAAAGACGAAGACGGAATCCGGCGGTATGTCCATATGGCCACCGGAAACTATAACGACTCCACGGCAAAGATCTACACTGATATCGGCCTGTTTACCTGCCGGGAGCCGTATGGGGCCGACGCCTCTTCCCTGTTCAACGTTCTGACTGGATACTCCCGGCCGCCGGAATACAACCGCTTTGTCGTTGCACCGGACGGGATGCGGCCGTTTTTCCGGCGGATGATCGAGCGGGAAACCGAAAACTCCAAAAAGGGCCTGCCCTGCGGAATCACGGTCAAGATCAATTCGCTCGTTGATCCGGAAATTATCCGGCTTCTGTATGATGCTTCCGGCGCAGGAGTCTCCATCCGGCTGCTTGTCCGAGGAATCTGCTGCCTGATCCCGGGCCTGCCGGAAATCAGCGAAAACATTACCGTCCACAGTATCGTCGGCCAGCTGCTGGAGCACAGCCGGATTTTCCGGTTTGAAAACGCCGGAAGCCCCAAGATCTATCTGGGCAGCGCCGACTGGATGCCGAGAAACCTCGACCGGCGTGTGGAACTGATTTTTCCTGTGGAGGACGAAACGCTCCGGCAGCGGGCTTTCCGGACTCTGGAACTGATGTGGAACGACAACATCAATACCCGGATCATGCGCCCGGACGGGACCTACGTTCATATTGACCGGCGTGGAAAAAGGCCGTGCAACTGTCAGCTTGAATTCTCCCGGCTGGCACAGAGTGCCCTCCGCACGCAGGAAGAACAGGGCAGATCAAAACTCTATGAACCGCTCCACAGCCCGGAAAGAGCACAAAAAGCGGAATCAAGCACACAGGATTGAGAAGAAAGGATCGTTCAACGTTGAAACGAATCGGAATTTTAACCAGCGGCGGCGACTGCCAGGGATTGAACGCCGCCATTCGGGGAATTGGAAAAGCCCTTTACTGCAAACTGGGCCAGAACGTTGAAATCTATGGAATCCATGACGGATACCTCGGACTGATCAATGGGTTTTATCACAAAATGAGCCCGGAGAACTTTTCAGGCATTCTCACTCTCGGCGGGACAATCCTCGGCACATCCCGCCAGCCCTACAAATCCATCCGCGCAACAAAGCAGAGCAGTCATGATAAGGTGCAGTGCATGAAGGATACTTACCACCGTATGCAGCTGGACTGCCTGATTATTTTAGGAGGAAACGGAACGCACAAAACAGCCAACCTGCTTTCAGAAGAGGGTCTGAACGTCATCACGCTGCCAAAAACAATTGACAACGATGTATGGGGAACGGATATGACATTTGGCTTTTCCAGCGCGGTGGAAATTGCAAGCCATGTCATCGACTGCATCCACACCACGGCAACTTCTCACGGGCGCGTGTTTATTGTGGAAACCATGGGCCACAAAGTGGGCTGGCTGACTCTTCACGCGGGCATTGCCGGGGGCGCCGATGTAATCCTCCTTCCGGAATTCCCCTATAATATTGAATCGGTCGCCGAAGCCCTTGAGCGCCGGAACCGGGCCGGAAAAAGGTTTTCCATCCTGGCAGTGGCGGAAGGCGCCATCTCCGGTGACGAGGCAAAACTGAGCAAAAAGCAGTTTAAAGCGGAACGCCAGAAAATGAAATATCCTTCTATTTCTTACCGTCTGGCGGATGAAATCGGAAAAATGACAGGGCAGGAAATACGGGTAACCGTGCCGGGGCATTTTCAGAGGGGCGGCAGTCCGTGCCCTTATGACCGAATTCTGGCAACCCGGTTTGGTGCAGCCGCGGCCAAACTGGTGGAAGAAGAAAAATATGGTTATATGGTCGCCCTGAAAAACGGCTCCATTCTCCCCGTTCCGTTGCACGATGTGGCCGGAAAACTGAAAAACGTTCCCAAAAACTGCGAGCTTGTGCGCACCGCGCAGGAAATCGGCATTAATTTCGGATGTGACTTTGATTAAGGAAGGGCTTTTATGAACACAGGAAAACACACCACTCGCCGGCGCACATCACCCGCAACCATGGCCATGGTTATCATCATTGCCCTTTTCTCTTACACGGCGGGAACGCGTTTTCCCGCTGCACAGGAAACCGGAGCCTTATCCAGCGCTGCATCTCCGATTCAGTCGGATTCTTCTCAGGCGGGCCGGATCTGCTGCTTTTTTCCGCGCGACGGGCAAAAGGCTCAAAATGAACTGATCCGCGTGATCCAGTCCGCCGACAAAAACTTGGACATTGCAATCTACAGCTTTACCGACCAGTCGGTTGCTGAAGAAATTGTTAAGGCTAAAAAAAGAGGCGTTTCCGTCCGACTGATTTCTGACCGGGAGCAGTCGGATGGGAAATACCAGAAATCCGTCCTGGAGAAACTGACCCAAGCAGGAATTCCCATCCGAACCGATTCCCACGCCGGAATTATGCATCTGAAAGTAACAATTGCGGACAGCAAGATTGCAACAACCGGCAGCTATAATTATACAAAGTCAGCAGAACAGAAAAACGATGAAGTATTTGTCACTCTCAATGATCCGAAGATTGCTTCCGGCTTTGAAAAGGAATTTAACCGCATGTGGAATGACCAGGACAACTTTGCGGACTACCGGCAATAGGACAAAAACCGCCCGGGGCCCGAAAAAAGATGGGGGCAGAGGAAAGCCCTTTTCTTGACAATTCTTTTCGGAATGATATAATTAATAGATAATTAAGAGGTGTATTTTCACCGAAGTATGGTGCAACTGACTCATGAACAGACGGAAAACGGTCGCTATTGTTCTTTTTGCAATTTTAATTCTTATTCTTGCCGCTCTTATTGCCATCTGGACCCATTTTGGGCAGCGGGAAAAGCGTTATGAATGTACCAATTATGCAATGGGTACTTATATTCAGCAAACCGTTTACGGCAAAAAAGCGCAGGAAGCGGCAAAAGAAGCTGCCGTGAAAATTCAGGAACTTGAAAATTTGATTTCCTGGAGAAAAAATGACTCCGATATCGGGCGGCTGAATCAGGTTGCTGGAACAAAGCCGGCTGTCATCCATGAAAAAACTGCCGCCCTGCTGCGGACAAGCCTGGAAATAGCGCAGAAATCAAATGGAGCGTATGATCCCACCATCCTGCCGATTTCCGATCTGTGGGGGTTCGAAAGCGACAATCCGTGCGTGCCGGACTCAAAAGATATCCAGAAATTCCTGCCGGACGTAAATTATAAAGATTTACAGGTCAGCACTGGAAGTTCTGGCAGTACTGCTTTGCTGAAACGGGCTATGATGGGGATCGATCTGGGCGGAATCGGCAAAGGAGCCGCCTGCGACGAAGCGGTTGCTGCATACCGCACCGCAGGAGCCGAGTGCGGTATTATCTCCGCAGGGGGAAGCAGCTTGGGCCTTTTTGGCACAAAAGCGGACGGGACTCCGTGGAAGATTGCGATCCGTGACCCGAATTCTTCGGATAACAGCGTTACGGAAATGGCTGAGCTGAACCTCGATTCCGGTTTCGTTTCCACTTCCGGGGTTTATGAAAAAAAGTTTACGCAGAACGGGATCACGTACCATCATTTGCTGAACCCCAAAACAGGTTACCCAGAAAATAACGGGTTGGTTTCGGTAACGGTTGTGACGCCGAACGGAGCGCTGAGTGACGGACTTTCGACTGCCTGTTTTGTTCTCGGTTTGGAAAAGGGTGAGGCACTGTTAAAACAATACCAGTGCGAAGGAGTTTTTATCGACCGGGCACGGAATGTTTATGTAACGGCCGGGTTAAAAAGCCGGCTGAAAATTATCAACAGTAAATATGTTATAAAGTCATAGGAATATACTATTGGTTTTACTTATTAGCCCCACCCGGGCGGGGGGATTTACATGTTCGAAAAAAAAGATCTTCTAATTATTGTCCCTTTTCTGATCATTGCCGCGGGAATATTCGCCTGGTTTAATCTGCGGTCTTCTGCCGGAGGCATCGCCGTTGTGGAAAAAAGCGGCGTGGAAATATGCCGAATTGACCTTAGCAAACAGACAAAAACAGAGATTCTTGATATCGGAGGCGATATGCACATAAAACTGAAAGTGGAACCCGGCGCAATATCGTTTTACCATTCCGACTGTCCCGATCAGATTTGTGTCCGGACGGGAAAACTGACAAAACCGGGACAGACTGCTGTATGCGTTCCCGGGAAAGTTTCGGTAAGGATTATACAGCGTTCGGGAGAAAAAAAATATGACGGTTATACAGGATGGCATCAATGAATCAAAAAAGGAAAGCAATCCCTACAAACATCAATATTGCTCCACGGTCGCTCAGCATAGCTTTGCTGGGCGTTTTAACAGCGCTGGCGCTGGTCCTTTCCGCTCTGGAATCTCTGCTGCCTCCCCTGCCCGTTCTTCCGCCGGGCGCGAAACTGGGGCTTTCCAATATCGTAACCATGTATACAGCGGGGGCGGAAGGGCTTCTTCCCGCTGTATGCATTGCGATTGTGAAAGGGTTGTTTTCCGGTATGCTGCGGGGGTTTACCGCCATGCTGATGAGCCTGTGCGGCGGGGTTGCAAGCACATTTGTCATGTGGCTTTTGCTGAAAATCCCCAAAAAGCCTTTTGGCCTCATTGGGCTTGGCGTGGGGGGAGCTCTGACGCACAATGCGGCTCAGTTGGTTGTTGCTATATTTCTGACTACTCCCGCAGTTGTGTATTACATACCCTGGCTGATCCTTTTTGGAATTCTGTCCGGAATTTTGACAGGGATGGTCCTGCGTATTATAATGCCATTGCTGAACAGAATTCCTTAAATCCGGTTTTCCAGTCCACGGATCCAATCCGGAGCCCCGACAATTAAACGGATTTTATTCGGACAGAAACCCTTAATCCGGGATTCTATAAGTGCTTGTAAGTTTGGAGGATGAAAAATGAACGAAGATTTTCCTACCGTGCCTTTCAAGACACACGGCGGAGCAGAGGTGCCCCACAGGAAAAACACTGCTCAGGCAGAATCCGTAGTATTACCCCCGCCGGAACAAGTTGTCCTTCCTATGCAGCAGCATGTCGGCCCGCCGCTGACGCCTACCGTAAAAGTCGGTGACCATGTGCTGATCGGGCAAAAAATAGCAGACAGCGACGCATTCGTCAGCGCTCCTATTCACGCCAGTATTTCAGGAAATGTAAGCGCTTTCAAAAAAGTTTCGCTTGCCGGCGGACAGGTGCAGAACGCCGTTGTGATTGATTCCGATGGAAAAATGGAGATTTCCCCGGAAGTTCAGCCGCCGAAAATCGAAAGCAAAGATGACTTTCTGAAAGCCGTTCATGCTTCGGGTCTCGTGGGGCTCGGCGGCGCGGGTTTCCCGACATACGTGAAACTGACGGTACCAAAAGGGAAAAATGTCGATACTCTGATTATCAACGTTGCGGAATGTGAACCTTATATTACTTCTGATAACCGCTGCGCGCTGGAAGACACTGAAAAAGCGTTTACAGGAATTCGCGCGGTGCAGAAATGGCTGGATATCCACCGCGTCATTATTGGAGTAGAAAGCAATAAACCGGATGTGATTGAAAAGCTGAACCAGGTGCTGGCAGAAAGCAAAGAGACACGTGACGGCGAAATCCACCTTCTGAAACTTCGTTCCCGTTACCCGCAGGGTGCTGAAAAAATTCTGATTCAGTCCTGTACCGGAAGAAGGGTTCCGATGGGAGGGCTGCCGGCGGATGTCGGCTGCATCGTTATGAACATTACCTCAGCGGCAAGGCTGGGCGATTACCTGACGACAGGGATGCCGCTCACAACCAAGCGCGTCACGATCGACGGTTCCGCCATACAGGAACCAAAGAACGTCATTGTCCCGATCGGCACCAATATCCGGACAATTATCGACTTCTGCGGCGGATATAAGGAACCGCCGAAAAAGATTCTGATGGGCGGACCAATGATGGGGATTTCTATTGCCAGCGACGAATTGCCCGTTGTAAAACAGAACAACGGGATTATCTGCCTCGGTGAGCAGGAAGCCCATAAAATGGAACCGACCGCCTGCATCCGCTGCGGGCGCTGCGTGTCCGGCTGCCCCATGAACCTCATGCCGACCCTGCTGGAAAAATACGCCGCTGCCAAACGGGTTGATATGCTGAAAAAGCTAAGCGTCATGGATTGTATGGAATGCGGGACCTGCGCGTTCAACTGTCCAGCCGGACGGCCTCTGGTTCAGGCGATCCGTCTTGGCAAAGCTATGGTAAAAGCGGAGGGAAAGAAGAAATGAAAGAAAAACTGATTGTCTCTTCCTCGCCCCATATCCATAATGGGACGACAACGCACAAAATCATGCTGGACGTTATCCTGGCACTTGTCCCTGCCGTGGTGGCCTCAGTCATTTTGTTTGGACCCCGCGCGCTCCTGCTGATTTTTGTGTCAATTGCTGCATGCGTTGTAAGTGAATACATATGCCGGAAAGTGATGAAGCGTGAAAACACCATTGGGGATTTAAGCGCCGTGGTCACGGGACTGCTGCTTGCGCTGAACCTTCCGGTTTCCATCAACCCACTGATTGCCGCATTCGGCGGCGTAATCGCCATCGTGGTCGTCAAGCAGATGTTCGGCGGCATTGGGCAGAATTTTGTCAACCCGGCTCTGGCCGCACGGATAATTCTGCTGAATTCTTTTCCAAAAGATATGACGACGTGGACACAGCCGTTTTCCTATAAATATGTGGATGCCATCACGACTGCCTCTCCTCTCGGTCTGCTGAAGCAGGGCGCTCCGGTTTCCCAGCTGCCCAGCCTGCTGAATATGTTCGTGGGCGACCGCGCCGGATGCCTGGGCGAAACCTGCACCCTGGCTCTTCTTCTGGGGGGAATTTATCTGGTTGCCCGCAAGGTAATTTCACCGGTAATTCCGCTGTGCTACCTTGGCACGGCTGCTGTCCTTTCCGCCTGCATGGGGCGCAACGTTCTGATTGATTTGCTTTCAGGCGGATTAATGCTGGGCGCCATCTTCATGGCAACCGATTACACTACATCCCCTATGACGGTAAAAGGCCAGATCATTTACGCCATCGGCTGCGGCGTGGTTACCATGCTGATCCGCAACTTTGGAAATCTTCCAGAAGGCGTTTCGTATGCGATTGTTCTCATGAATATTTTGGTTCCGCTGATTGATTCCGGTACACGGCCGGTCGCGTTTGGAAAGGAGCCTTCTAAAAATGAAACTTAATGTGAAAGAAATTCTGAAGCCGACTCTGATCCTCGTGGTGATCTGCGTGGTTGTCACAGCCTGCCTGGCCGTGACAAATGCGGCGACAAAAGATACCATCAAAGCACGTGATGCGGCAGATGCCAAGGCTTCACGCCAAATTGCTCTTCCGGGGGCAGATTCATTTGAACAGTCCGCGGATGAAAAAACCTGCTACATCGGAAAGAAAAACGGCAAGGAAATCGGCTGGGTATTTACCACTTCAACCGCCAGCTACGGCGGAGACATCAAAGTTATGACCGGCATTGACAACGACGGAAAAATAACGGGTGTCGTTCTGGTCAGCACGAGTGATACGCCGGGTCTTGGTTTGAATGCAAAAAAAGAATCCTTCCGCAACCAATACAAACAGCAAGTCCCCGACAAAGGCTTTGAAGTTGTAAAAAGCGGAAATGCCGGCAAAGGCCAGATTAACGCCCTTACAGGCGCTACAATCAGCAGCAAGGCCGTAACCAAAGCGGTAAATGAAGCGATTACGGAATACAACAAAGTAAAGGGAGGTGACTGAAATGGCAAGAGAAACAGCAAAAAAGCAAAATGGTCTGTGGCATGAATTTTCAAAAGGACTTATCACAGAAAACCCGGTCCTTCGGCTGGTATTAGGCTGCTGCTCAACCCTGGCCATTACTACTGCGGCAACCAATGCAATCGGCATGGGGCTTGCCACCACGTTTGTCCTGGTCTGCTCTAACGCCGTTATTTCACTGCTGCGGAAAGTAATTCCGAGCAAAGTCCGTATTCCCTGTTATATTGTAGTCATCGCTGGATTTGTAACCATCGTCCAGCTGCTTATGTCGGCTTATTTGCCCTCGCTGAAAGCGGCACTTGGAGTTTACCTGCCGCTGATCGTTGTTAACTGTATCATTTTTGGGCGTGCCGAAATGTTCGCAAGCAAGAACAAGGTTCTGCCGTCCATTCTGGATGGGCTTGGCATGGGCATCGGCTTTACGGCGGCCCTGCTGTGCATGGGCATCATTCGTGAACTGTTTGGAAGCGGGACACTTTTCGGCCTTCCAGTTCTTTCTTCGTTTATGCCTTCCATTGTAATCTTCCTGCTTCCTCCGGGTGGATTCTTTGTATTCGGCCTGCTGATGGCCATTGCCAACCGGCTTTCCGGTGAAGGCAAAGAGCCGGAGGAAATCGGCTGTGCCGGCCTAAAGGGCTGCGCTGGATGCGCACTGGCTGCAAACTGCTCGATTACAGGAAATAAAAACGGGGAGGCTGAAAAGAAATGAAGCAGATGCTGGCAATCTTTTTAACCGCAATTCTGACGGAAAACTATATTCTGGATAAATTTCTTGGGATTTGCCCTTTTCTGGGCGTATCCAAAAAGCGTGACAGCGCCGTTGGCATGAGTATTGCCGTAACGGTCGTCATGGTATTGGCTACAGCTGTTACATGGCCTATTTACTTCGGAATCCTGATACCTAAACATCTCGCTTATCTGGAAACGATCGTCTTTATTCTGGTGATAGCTGTTTTGGTACAGTTTATTGAAATTGTTCTGAAACGGTACATCCCGTCGCTGTACAATGCACTTGGCGTATATCTTCCGTTAATTACAACCAACTGCGCTGTTTTAGGTGTGACCATGCTGGTCCTTGATAAACAGGCCGCTAATCCTACCGCATATGGCTACGCACAGGCACTGATGAATGCGTTCGGCGCCGGCATTGGTTTTCTGGTGGCTATGGTCATTTTCTCCGGAGTGCGGGAACGTATTGAACTAAATGACGTTCCGAAGTTCTGGAAGGGCCTGCCGATCACATTGGTCGCCGCATCCCTTGTCTCCGTTTCCTTTCTTGGATTTCAGGGACTCGTTACCGGCATGCTGGGTTAGGAGGAAAAGATAAAGGATGAATGCTATATTATTCGCTGTTATTCTCGTAGCTGTAATCGGTCTTCTTTCCGGCTTGATCCTTGCTATCGCCTCTCTTATCATGGCGGTTCCAACGGATAAGAAAACAGAAGATATCCGGGCTATGCTGCCAGGTGCCAACTGCGGTGCCTGCGGATTTTCCGGCTGTGACGGCTACGCAAAGGCCCTTGCCAAAGGGGAAGCCAAACCAGGTCTCTGCACCGTTGGCGGCGCAAAAGTTTCAAATGCGATTGCTTCTTATTTAGGCGTTGCGGCAACCAGTGTCGAGCCGCATGTCTCTGTCGTGCATTGCCTTGGCAGCAACGACAACATGACGAATAAGGTGGAATATGAAGGAATCCAGACCTGCGCCGCCGCCGCTCAGCTGGCGGGCAGCCCAACCAGCTGCCGCTATGGCTGCATTGGTTTCGGCGACTGTGTCGCAGCCTGCAACTACAATGCGCTGAGCGTCCGCAACGGCGTGGCAATGGTTGATCCTGAAAACTGCGTGGCATGCGGAAAATGTATTGATGCGTGCCCGAAACACCTACTGTCTTTTATTCCCGTTAAAAAACAGGCCGTTGTTCTATGCAGCAGCTGCGACAAGGGAAATATCGTAAACAAAGTCTGTAAGGTTGGCTGTATCGGCTGTATGCGCTGTGAAAAGACATGCACGCATGATGCAATCCACGTAAAGAATTTTCTCGCTTCTGTCGATCCTGAAAAATGTGTCGGCTGCGGTGATTGTGTATCCGTATGCCCAAGGCATATTATTACAATGACCCATTAAAAGAAAAACCGTATGAAACCAAGGCCGGTGCTGTTGCTGAAATAGCGCCGGTTTTGGTTTATTTCGTTTTATAGTATATATTCCAATCTTTATTTCCATATGGTTTTATCCGTGAAAGGTTTTTGGTATATAATAGCTCTTGTTATATCTATAAAAACAAAAAGAACGGAGAGGATCCCGTATCATGGACTATGCTAAAGAATCCCTGAATCTGCATTATAAATGGAAAGGGAAAATCGAAATGACCTGCCGCGTTCCGCTGAAAACCAGCGATGATCTCTCACTGGCTTACACTCCCGGAGTAGCGCAGCCGTGCCTTGAAATCCACAATGATGTGAATAAAAGCTACGACCTGACCCGCCGGTCGAATCTCGTAGCCGTCGTAACCGATGGATCAGCCGTTTTGGGGCTCGGCGATATAGGACCGGAAGCAGGAATGCCCGTGATGGAAGGCAAATGCGCACTTTTTAAGGCTTTCGGCGGTGTGGACGCTGTCCCCCTCTGCATCCGCTCCCACAATGTCGACGAAATTGTCAATACTGTGCGGCTGCTTGCAGGCAGTTTCGGCGGCATTAACCTGGAGGATATTTCCGCCCCGCGCTGTTTTGAAATTGAGCGGAGGCTGAAAGCCTGCTGTGATATTCCGATTTTTCATGATGACCAGCACGGAACCGCCGTGGTTACACTGGCCGCCCTGCTCAACGCCCTAAAACTAACCGGTAAAAAGCTGGGGGAAATCCAGGTCGTTACCAGCGGAGCCGGAGCAGCCGGAATTGCCATTATCCGCCTGCTGATTGCACTCGGTCTGAAAAATGTAATTATGTGTGACCGCAAAGGAGCCATTTATGAAGGGCGCACTGGCCTGAATCCAGTCAAAACAGAGATGGCTTCTTTGACAAACCATGAAAAAAGGCGCGGTACTCTCGCTGACGTTTTAAAAGGTGCCGATGTTTTCATCGGTGTTTCCGGGCCAAACTGTGTCACGCCAGAAATGGTGAAAAGTATGGCTCATGACCCGATCCTGTTCCCAATGGCAAACCCGGTTCCGGAAATCATGCCGTATGACGCCGTCAAGGCCGGAGCGGCTGTTGTCGGCACCGGACGCAGCGATTTTCCAAACCAGATTAACAATGTGCTGGCATTCCCCGGCATTTTCCGCGGAGCACTGGACGTGCGTGCGTCTGATATCAACGATGAAATGAAAATTGCCGCAGCCCATGCCATCGCTTCTTTCGTACCGGAAGACAAGCTGGCACCCGATTTCATCATCCCCAGCGCCCTCGACAGGAATGTTGCCGGAGCTGTTGCCAAAGCCGTGGCACAAGCCGCTCGAAAATCCGGTGTAGCCAGAATAGAAGAAAAAACGTGCTGAACCTAAAAAAACAGCTGTACCCATTCAGGTACAGCTGTTTGCACACTGTAAAAGTTCTGTAACTCTTTGAGAATTACAGAACACCAAGCAGCTTTAAATATTCATACGCAATAATTCCATGTCCGGTCTGGGTAGGATGTACACCGTCTTCCGTGATTTCGGCACAGGTATACTGGCGGACAGCCAGGGAAGCAAAGATGCCGTCAAGCGGCAAATAGTAATCAGCAAACTCGCTGGCCAGTTCCCTCACCACGTGGATTTTTGGATCAAGATCAACGCGCCACGCTGCACGGTCAGGTAAAGTAGGCAGGACAAAGGGCTCAATCAGCATAATTTTTGCCTGAGGAAGATCAGTCTTGCAGCGGGTCAGAAGCTCTCGGTAATTGGCTTCAAACTGCTGAGAAGTGGTTGGATCGTCTCTGTCGAATCTTCTCCACGTGTCATTAATTCCAATCAGAATGGAAATAAAATCCGGACAGACTTCCTTAAAATCCTTGTCGTAGCGTGTAAGAAGGTCACGGCTCCGGTTTCCGCTGACACCGCGGTTGATAAAAGTCACTCCATTCCCCGGAAAAAGAGCGCTGTAAATCTGCGCAATTTTTGATGCGTATCCGGGACCAAGAGACCCCGGATCCGTGTAATCTCTACCTGCGTCAGTCACGCTGTCTCCTTGGAATAAAACGGTTTGTCCTTTTTTAAAAACATTATGCAGCAATTACAAAACCTCCTATTAGTTCCTTACTACGGATAACCTATAAAATCTTATCCTATTATAGCCACCGTTCTGGCCGCAGATTTTTCGATCAGGAATATTAACCTTCCGCCTCCTTATTAATTGTTTTTTTACATATTCTGCGTTAAAGATTCTCAGAAATTTTTGATTTCTAATGAAAAAGACTTTGAAATACCTTATAATAACAGATATCATAGCTGAAAAAGGAGACCGAATGATGAAAAACGACCTTCCGCTTACTCCCAAATTCCCAAAGCTCCTGCATGGAGGCGATTACAACCCGGATCAATGGTTGAAATACCCGGATATTCTTGAAAAAGATATTCAACTGATGAAACAGGCCAATATAAATTGTGTTTCAATGGGCATCTTTTCCTGGATTAATCTTGAACCGGAAGAAGGAGTATACACTTTTGACTGGCTGACTAAAATCATTGACAATTTGTATGCAAACGGCATATACACGGTTCTGGCAACCCCAAGCGGGGCACGTCCGGCATGGATGGCCCAAAAATATCCGGAAGTGATGCGTGTCAACCAGGATGGTGTCAGGCTGAAATTCGGCGGTAGACACAATCACTGTTATTCTTCGCCTATCTACCGGGAAAAAGTACGGCAGATTGATACCCGCCTGGCTAAACAGTACGCTGGGCACCCGGGCGTAATTCTATGGCATATTTCCAATGAATTCAGCGGCGAATGTTACTGTCCGCTGTGCCAGGAAGCATTCCGAGAATGGCTGAAAAAGAAATACGGAACGCTGGAAAACCTGAATGACACCTGGTGGACAAATTTCTGGAGCCACCGGTATACAGACTGGGAACAAATTCAGCCGCCGCAGCCAACCGGAGAGCAGGATATTCACGGTCTGTCCCTTGACTGGAAACGTTTTGCAACGGATCGGACGCTGGACTTCTTTAAAATGGAAAAAGAAGCGGTTCATTCTGCCAATCCGGAGATCCCTGTCACAACAAACCTGATGGAATTTGGAGAGGGTTTAAATTACTTTAAATTTAAAAATGACCTTGATGTGGTTTCTTGGGATTCTTATCCGCTCTGGCACAATTCTCTGCAAAGCGATGCCAGAACTGCAGCAGACACCGCGCTTACCCACGACCTGATGCGTTCCTTGCTGCACCGCCCATTTCTGCTGATGGAAAGCACACCGAGCACCACCAACTGGCTGGACATCAGCAAACTGAAACGCCCGGGGATGCACATGCTTTCCTCAATGCAGGCTGTTGCCCTCGGTTCTAATTCTGTTCAGTATTTTCAGTGGCGCAAAGGACGCGGCTGTTCTGAAAAATTCCACGGGGCTGTCGTCGACCATTACGGCGGCAGCGACACGCGTGTCTTCCGGGATGTGGCGCAGGTCGGTGACCGTCTGAAAAAGCTGGATGAGAACACCGACTTGTACAGCACCTGTGTCAGCCCGGAATGTGCCCTGATCTTCGACTGGGAAAACCGCTGGGCGGTAGAAGATGCCCGTGGACCGCGGAACCGTGGGATAAAATACAACGAAACCGTTCTGTCTTTCCACCGGTCTTTTTGGGATCTCGGGATCCCTGTGGATATCGCCGACATGGAATGCGATTTTTCCAGATACAAACTTGTTGTGGCTCCTATGCTCTACTTATACCGGGCTGACATTCAGAAAAAGCTGGCCGATTTTGTCAGGAACGGCGGCACACTTGTTGGAACTTACTGGAGCGGAATTGTTGACGAAAATGACCTGTGTTTTCTGGGCGGAACTCCCGGCGGGCTCATGGATGTGTTTGGAATCCGGAGCGAAGAAATTGACGCCCTTTGTGACGGGGAACACAACCGCCTGATGATGTGCGGAAATGTGCCGGAAGGTATGAAGAAAGAATATAGCATATCGGATCTGTGTGACCTGATCCACTGCAGTTCCGCAAAACCACTGGCAGAATACGGGGATGACTTTTACAAAGGCCGCCCGGCTCTCACCGTAAATTCCTACGGAAAAGGCCGCGCATACTATCTGGCGGCGCGTACGGAAGATCCATTTAACCGGGATCTGATTGCCGCGCTGGCAAAGCAGGCCGGCGTTCAGAAAAGCTTGGATACCTGCCTGCCGGACGGCGTAACAGCCAGCAGACGTTCCGGAAAACACGACTATATTTTTGTTGAAAACTTCAATTCCGTCCCCGTTAAAGTACAGCTGCCGGGTACTTTCCGGGATGCGGAAAGCGGTGAGTCTCTTTCCGCAGAACTCACGCTGGAAGGTTACGGCGTCCGAATTCTTACTGAAGCATAAAAGCGGCCATAAATTAAAATTTTCAGAAGGGACCCAGGTTCAATGGAATCATTTTTGATGCTGCAAGATAATCCGCTTCAAACACGGGATGATCTAAACCAGGCACTGGTAAAAATCTGCGCCGCGGTAAAACCCTATTACAGTAAGGGTTGCGCCCGGCTCCGGCTGGGAAGCAGCTCTGCCCATTACCCTTCCGGCATTGCTGAAATGGAAGGTTTTTCCCGCATACTCTGGGGGATTGTCCCCCAGCTTGCAGGCGGTTATTCCTCGGATCTGTGGGATATTTGCCTGGAGGGAATCCGGAACGGGACCGACCCACAGCATGAGGAATATTGGGGGAAAATAGGAAATTACGATCAGCGTATGGTGGAAATGGCTGCATTCGGGTATGCTCTTGCCATGATCCCGGATAAGATCTGGGATCCCCTAACAGAAAAAGAACGCCATAACTTGGCAGCATGGCTCGGCCAGATCAATCATTTTGAGACCTGCGACTGCAACTGGCATTTGTTCTGCACACTGGTCAACATGGGGCTGAAAAAAGTTGGGGCGCCCTACAGTGAGGAAAGGATGAACCAGAGCCTTGACCGAATCGACAGTTTTTACCTTTCCAATGGATGGTATTCTGACGGACAGGGCAGACACTGCGATTACTACACAGCGTTTGCCATCCACTTTTACTCCCTGCTTTACGCGAAAATAATGGGTAAAGAAGACCCGCACCGCGCAAGTCTGATTAAGGAACGTGCTGCAGTATTTGCCCGGGAATTTATTTACTGGTTCTCAGAAAACGGCGCGGCTCTTCCTTACGGAAGAAGCCTGACCTACCGGTTTGCGCAGGCGGCATTCTGGGGTGCGCTGGAATTTGCGGGAGCCAGTCCTTATCCTTCCGGAATTGCAAAAGGAATTCTTCTGCGAAATCTTCGCTGGTGGTTCCAAAAACCGATCTTCAGCTGCAATGGTATTTTAAAAGTCGGTTACGCTTACGAAAACCAGTTTATGACCGAAAGCTACAATTCCCCAGGTTCTCCTTACTGGGCCCTCAAGTCTTTCTTACCGCTGGCACTGGATGTGGAACATCCGTTCTGGAAATCGGAAGAACTTCCGCTTCCGCCGCTCGAAAACGTTCATGTGCAGCAGGAACCCCACTTTGTCATCTGCCGCGGCCATGGAAACATAACTGCTTTCACTTCCGGATACTCTTTTCACGACGACCATACCCATACCGTCCCAAAATACGAAAAATTTGCTTATTCTACAGCTTTCGGCTTCAGTGTTCCTAGAGGCCCCTATGGAGTGAAACAGGGCGCTTTTGACTCTACGCTAGCCCTAAGCGATGGGCAAAATCTATTCCGGCTGAAAGCAGAAAATGAAAGCTGCAAAATTGAGAACGGTCGGATTCTTATGCGGTGGAAACCTTGGGACGACGTTGAGGTGGAAACCTGCCTGATCCCCGGTACTCCATGGCACATACGGATTCACCGGATTTGCACCTGCCGAAAACTGACCGGAGCTGACGGCGGCTTTGCATTGCCGGTGGAAAACGGCGGAATTGATTACGATACACCTTCTGAAAAAGAGCTGAACAAAGGCCTTCTTCTGTCCAACAGTGCCGCAGCGTGCGGATCAATCTGCCTGCATGGAAAAGGAAGAGCCGAAAGTGTCTGGCCGCTTCCGGACACAAACCTTTTGTGCCAGCAAACAGTTATTCCCACGGTAAAACTGGATGTGGAACCGGGTGAACATCTTTACATAACAGCATTTTATGGCGAACCAGCCCCCTATATCTGGAAAGAAAATTCCATTCCCTGCGTGAAACGGGAAAACGGCTCCCTCAACGTCTATCTCGGTCAAAAGATGCTTGGTTCTGTTCCTCTGAAAGAGCAGGATAAATAGTAAATTAAACCTCGGATACAAAAAACAGGACATAAAAAAGCCGGAGCAGCCGATCCTTTTTCGGGATGGCTGCTCCGGCTTTTATCTTCAATTATCGGCTGGTTTTCTGGCCATAATAGGCGTTTGCGCCATGTTTCCGCAGAAAATGCTTATCCAGCAATTCCTGCTGCATAGGCACTGCCTGCTTGCCTGCCATAGCCTCCGTGTGCCATGCCATCATGGCAACTTCTTCTAAAACCGCTGCATGGTAAACAGCTTCGTCACAATCTTTTCCCCATGTAAACGGTCCATGCGAACGAACCAGCACAGCCGGAACATCTTCGGCCTTCTTACCGGCAAAAGTTTCAGCAATAACATTGCCGGTCTCTTTTTCATATTCCCCGCCGATTTCCTCCGGCGTCATAGCCCTTGTGCAGGGGACGGGCCCATAAAAATAATCCGCGTGTGTTGTTCCGTAAGCCGGAATTGGACGGCCCGCCTGAGCAAAAATAGTCGCCCACCGGGAATGGGTGTGCACCACGCCTCCAATGGAGGGAAACTGATTATACAGCACACAGTGCGTCGGCGTATCGGAAGATGGATTCAAACGGCCTTCCACTTTCTCGCCTTTCAAATTCACAACAACCATATCATCCGGTTTTAATTCCCCATACGGCACACCGGACGGCTTAATGACAAAAAGCCCTTTTTCGCGGTCAATGCCCGATACATTGCCCCACGTAAAAACAACCAGACCGAGTTTTGGCAACTGCAGGTTTGCCCGGCAAACCTTTTCTTTCAGCTGTTCCAGCAATCTATCTATCTCCTCTTTCCAGTGCCCAGCCCGCCACTCAGATGCTGGCCAGGCAATTATTTATCTGTTATTTTTTATAGGAACTTAGAATGTTCATCTTCATTTTTTTCAGGCGCTTCATCACGTCGTTGGCACCGCGGCCAAAATAATCGTGCAGCGTACGGTATTCGGCAAACAGCTGGTCGTACGTTTTCGCATTTTCCGGAATAGGCCGGTAAACAACATCTTTAACCTTCCCCATGGCACGTGCGGCTTCAAAAATAGAGTCATACCCTCCTGCCGCTTTCCCTGCGGCAACGGATGCGAAAATTGCCGAGCCGAGAGCCGGACCCTGCGCGGTTCCGGCGATTTTGACCGGCATGTTGATGACATCGGCATAAATCTGCATGGTCATGGGGTCTTTCTGAGAAATACCGCCGGACGCATAAAATTCATCGACCGGCACGTTATGTTCCCGATAGTTTTCAATGATCATACGGGTCCCATAAGCTGTTGCTTCAATCAGCGCCCGGTATATTTCCTCCGGTTTCGTCTGAAGCGTCATACCCAGCATCATCCCCGACAAATCCACATCTACCAGAACAGAGCGGTTTCCATTCCACCAATCAAGGGCCAGCAAGCCGCTTTCGCCTGGTTTCTGAGTCTGGGCTTTTTCACGCAGAAACTGGTGAATGTTTTTCTTTTCTTTTTGGGCCTGTTCATAATAGGACGCCGGCAGGCAATTATCAATAAACCAGGCAAAATGATCCCCTACACAGGACTGACCGGCTTCATACCCGAAATACCCGGGCAGGACACCGTCTTCCACAACGCCGCACATTCCCGGCACCTGGTGTTCCTGCGTGCCCATCATGATATGGCAGGTGGAAGTACCCATGATGGCAAGCATCTTCCCCGGGCCGTCAATACCGACGGCCGGGATACATACATGTGCGTCCACGTTGCCGACCGACACGGCCGTTCCAGGCAGAAGCCCGGTCAGCCTGGCAGCTTCCGGCGTAATCTCACCTGCTTTTCGGCCGAGCGGGGTAATGCGGCGGGAAAACTTTTCGTCCACAACATGTTCCAGTTTTGGGTCTAAAGCACGGAAGAAATCATCGGACGGAAAACCGGTCTTTTTGTTCCACATTTCTTTGTAGCCTGCCGTGCACGAATTGCGGACTTCTTTTCCACAGAGCTGCCAGACAATCCAGTCTGCCGCTTCAATGAAGCGATCCATGGAATCGTAAATCTCTGGATCTTCTTCGGCAATCTGCCAAATTTTGGGAACAGCCCATTCCGAGGAAATTTTTCCGCCGTAATTATTCAGCCATTTCTCGCCCCGTTCGGCAGCAATTGCATTCAGCCGATTTGCCTGATCCTGCGCCGCGTGATGTTTCCACAGTTTTACATAAGCGTGGGGACGGCTGCGAAACTGCGGCAAAAAACACAGGGGCGTCCCGTCTGCTTTGACGGGAAGCACCGTGCAGGCCGTGAAATCCGTCCCGATTCCAATCACGTCTTTTGGAGATACACTTGATTTCCGGAGCACTTCCGGCACGGCATGACCCAGCACGTCCAGATAATCCTGCGGATCCTGAAGCGCCCAGTCCGTCCCCAGAGGGGTACCGTCCGGCAAAGTTTTGTCCATTACAGCATGGGGATATTCATAAACGGAAGACGCCAGTTCTTCGCCGGTCCGGGCATCTGCAAGCAGAGCACGCCCGGACAGAGTCCCATAATCCACACCAACTACATATTTACGCATAATGTTCTTCCTTTCAGCCAGCTTCGAATATACCGCATCCGGAGATTGGAGAAATGCGGATTACCCTCTGTCAACAATAATTTCAGCGACGCTGCAGGTCGGGAGAGAGACCGTAAGTCCTTCCTGAGTGATGGACACCCCGTCAAAAGGCCGCGCGTATACTGCACTGGGATGGTCAAAATCATTTTTCGCGTCCATTGGACCCGACAGGATTCTAGCAGAGACACTCTTTGGCTTGCCGCCCAAAATCGTGCAATCCACGCAGGCGGAATTCTCCAGGGACAGATTGGCAAGTGTAAGGGTCAATTTTCCATCTGCTCCCAATGAAGCTGATTGGCTGATCTGTGGAATCGAATTGGTTTCCGTCCCAGTTTTTTCCGTCCGCAGCCAGCTGTCAACCAGCATAGCGTCTTGATGACGCTGATAAAGATCAAAGACATGATAGGTCGGCGTCAGAATCATTTTTTCGTCTTTCGTCAGAATCACAGATTGCAGAACATTCACCATCTGCGCCAAATTTGCCATGACAACACGGTCACAGTGCTGGTTGAAAATATTCAACGTGGCTGCGGCTACCATAGCATCGCGCATGGTATTCTGCTGGTACAGAAAACCTGGATTGGTGCCCGGTTCAACTGCATACCAGGTACCCCATTCGTCCACAACCAGCCCTACGCGGTGTTCCGGATCATATTTGTTCATAATCTGAGTGTGGTTGGAAATCAGCGTATCCATCAGCAGCGCTTTCTGCAGGGTTTCATAATAATCTTCCGCCGAGAAACCAGTCGCATGGTTTTTGTGGCTCCACGTACCGGGAACCGTGTAGTAATGCAGGGAAAGCCCATCCATATATCCCCCCGCAAGTTCCATGACCTTATCGGTCCAGCGGTAATCGCCGCCATTCGGACCGCAGGCTATCCGGAACAGGCGGCTGTCCCCATAAGTATGCAGGAATGTCTGGTACTGGCGGTAAACGTCCGAATAATATTCGGGACGCATATTTCCTCCTCCGCCCCAAGTTTCGTTCCCTACTCCGAAGTACTTTACGTTCCATGGCTTGTCATGCCCGTTTTTCCGGCGCAGCTCCGCCATGGGCGAAACCCCGTCAAAATTCAGGTATTCTACCCATTCGCTCATCTCCTGCACAGTGCCGCTGCCTACATTTCCATTGATATAGGGTTCGCAGCCAATTTGACGGCAAAGTTCCAGAAATTCATGGGTGCCAAAGCTGTTGTCTTCTACCGTACCTCCCCAATTTGTATTGACGATTTTTTTCCGGTTTTCCTTCGGCCCTATACCGTCTTTCCAGTGGTAGGTATCTGCAAAACACCCGCCGGGCCAGCGGAGAACCGGAACTTTTATTTTCTTCAGCGCTTCTACAACATCGGTGCGTATTCCATGGACATTGGGGACAGAGGAACCCTCGCCGACAAAAATTCCATCATAGATGCATCTTCCCAGATGTTCCGAAAAATGGCCGTAAATGTTTTTATTGATTTTGCTTTTGACGTTCTGGGGATTAATAACAAGCTTGTTCATTGATTTCTTCCTCCTGCTTGAGTTCATAATGATATTAGTACGTGAAAATAAAAAATTCACGGAATCCGGCTGAATTTTTTGAAAAATTTTAAAAAGTCCGCTATGCTTCGTGATATAATAAACTTAATCAGTTTTTCTTAATAAGCTAATGATACCTAAAATACAGATAAAAATCAAGGATCTATTTTGCACAATTATTTGTGTTTGTTCCTGTATTATCTGATTCTGAATCATGCAAAATTAATATTCGGAAACCGATTGACACAGACTGCGATTTCAATTATTATAATTATTATATTAATTAAAATCTTAATTAAAAAGGATGAAGACAAAGACTATGAAAGAATTGTTTCGGACGGAAGAGATTGTGAAACTGTGCCACGCGCTCAATTCCAAAATCCGTGTCGATATGCTGCAGGACATCTACCGAAACAAAGGCATTAGTCTGGCTGAACTGGCAGACCGGCTTCACATCAGCAAGGCTGCGGTAACACAAAATATCAAATTTTGGTCAAAGCGAATTTGATAGAGCTGAAAAACACACCGGGCAAACATGGACAGCGAAAAATCTGTTATCTGAAAGAAAATGGATTTATTATCCGGTTGAAATGGAATTTTGATCCGAACGACATGTATGAGGCCGAAATTCCCATCGGTCAATACACCGATTATAAAGTTCTGCCGACCTGCGGCATCGCAACGACAAAATCCATGATTGGCATTGAAGATGATCCCCGTTATTTTGATGCTCCTTCCCGCACGCAGGCTGGAATTCTCTGGATGCGGCAAGGATATGTAGAATACCGGCTCCCGAATTATCTGAAGGAAAACCAGCACCCGATTGAAATCCAACTTTCGATGGAACTGTCTTCCGAAGCTCCCGGCTTCTCGGAAAATTGGCCGAGCGATATTTATTTTTACCTGAATGGCACAGAACTGGGACACTGGACCAGTCCCGGTGATTTTGGAGCCACGCAGGGTCTGTATACGCCGCCGTGGTGGAACATCAACTGGAACCAATACGGCCTCTTGAAGCTGCTGAGCATCAATCAGCGCGGAACCTTTCTGGATGGGCTGATGATCTCTCCGGTGACAATTGATTCTCTGAAACTGCATTATAAAAGTGAACTGAAATTCCGACTGGCGATTCCGGACAACGCACGGAACAGAGGCGGCATGACAATCTTCGGCAATGGATTTGGAAATTATGACCAGGGAATCAAGCTGCGCGTTATTTACCGTGAAACTCCCGGTGAGCTGAAACACGGTTTGGAGCCGTCGGATTTTACGCCGAATATTTGAACGTCACCCAACAGAAAATGCAGAGAACCCAGGCGGTAAAAGCTGCACCGCCCGGGTTCTCTGCAAAAAGAACAACTCTTTCAGTCAATCGGCTATCCTTTCACACTTCCCAAAGAAACGCCTTGAACAATATATTTGGAAAGAAAAAGATAGACAATAATTACAGGTATAATAGCAATGCTGATCAGCATATAAACCTGACCCATATCAAATTTCAGGAAATCTGCACTCCGAAGCTGAGCTATCAGAATCGGCAACGTCTTTTTGTTCGCCGAATCCAGCAGGAGGGCCGGAATGAAATAATTATTCCAGGCCGCCACAAAAACGAAAATTGCTTGCACGGCGAGGGCTGGTTTCATAATAGGCAGAATAATCGTATTAAATGTGTTAAATTCTCCGCTGCCATCGATCCGTGCCGCCTCGATAATCTCAACTGGTAAGCTGCTGTCCATATACTGCTTCATAAAAAACACAACAATAGGGGCAGCTATCGACGGCAGAAACAGAGGAATAAGGGAATTCCGCAGATGCATTGCCTGCATCTGCGTCACAAATCCGACGGCAGAAATTTGCGTAGGCATGGTCATAATCAGCAGAATGATGGTGAAAGCTGCCTTCCGAAATTTAAAATTATATGCAAAAATTCCGTAGGCCGTCATGGTGGAAAAATAGATGGACAGAACCGCACTGAGTGCAGAGACAATCAGGCTGTTGATTATACCGCTGATAACAGGAATATCGGAATTATTCATCAGGTTTCTGAAATTGCTCCCGAACGAACGGCCCGGCAGAAAAGTAAAGCCCTTTTGGATCTGAAATGTGTTGTGAGTCGAATTGATAATCAGCATATAGAAGAAAAACAGGCAAAGAAAACAGAGGATCACCAAAACGACATAGCATCCAAACCGAGCAGGAGATTTTGCTTTTTTTCGTTTTTTCCCATTTTGAGAAGCTGCAACTGTATCTGTCATTTCACGACACCTCCTGATCCCGACTGCCCTTGGTCATAACAAAATACACAAGCAGGCAGAGGATGGCGCATAGAATAAACAGGACCGTAGATGTTGCCCCGGCCATGCCATAGTTTTTGCTGAACATGTGATTATTGATATACATCACCATTGTCATGGATGTCCTGTCTGGAGAACCCGTTCCATCCGTCAGAATCTGCGGTACATCAAACATCTGAAGGCCGCCGATCAGCGATGTGATCAGAACATAGGCCATAATCGGCCGGATAAGCGGCATGGTAATGTGCCAGAACATCTGATTCCCAGAAGCCCCGTCAATCTGAGCCGCCTCAAAAAGGCAGGGATTGATACCCATAATAGCCGCCATCAGCAAAATTGTCGTATTTCCGAACCACATCATGAAATTCATAAAGGCAATTAGTCCCCGAGTACCGGAAACACTCGCCAGGAAACGGATAGGCTGTTTAATCAATCCCATGGAAATCAGTGTACCATTGACGGGACCGTTGTCGGAAAATAGGGCAAAAAACAGCATGGAAAAAGCGGCCGCCATAATCAGGTTAGGCATATAAATTACGGTTTTGAAAAACCGCTGCCCGCGCAGATGCAGACGGGAACTGGTAAACCACGCAGCCAGAAGCAGAGAAAAAAAGATTTGCGGAATAAAGCCGACAACCCAAAGCAACAAGGTATTCTGAAAATATTTCGGTAAATCGGTTGCAAAAAGTTTCGCGTAATTCTGCATTCCTATGAAATTGGGCCCTACAATTTGTAACCCTTTCCGAAAATATTGAAAGAAGCTGTAGTAAACAGTAGAAATTAATGGGATAAGCTGAAAAATAACAAATACAACAAAAAACGGGAGAAGGAAAATATATCCCCATTTGGCGTAGCTAATACCCTTTTTTTTACTGCGTGCAGTTCCGCTATGTATCTTCATAGGAACCCCCTCTTTATAAAGCCGCACGACTACGGTCCGGAAAGCGCTCCGGACTGCGGCCGTGCGGTTAGACTAAAAACCGGTTTTCAGGAAGGCCATTTAACTTCGGTAAGATCCGGATACTTCTCTTTGATAGACTTTTCAAAGTTTTTCTTCGCGCCGGCAAGATCGACCGTCCCGTTGAAGTAATCATGAAAAGCCGCCTGGAACTCCTCATTGCAGCCCTGATCGTATGTACTTGTGTTTTTCAAATTGATTTTCGGGGCAACTTCTGCAAACAGTTTAATATGATTCTGCCCGCCAAGAAAATCAGATTTGTAATCACTGCTGGCAATCTCATCCATGGCCGCCTTATTGTTACAGTAATCCTGTGTATCTTTCGTAATTTTGCTTGCGATATCTTTATCGCAGGTGAGGGACTTCATAACCTTGCGGATCGTTCCGATATTATCCGATCCCTTGCAGCCGCAGATCCAAGTTCCGCCCCAATAATAGCTCTGGGGGCCTGCGCAGACGGCCCAGTCACCGTAAATGCCGTTGCCCTTTTGTTCCTTGCCGCCTTCGGATACCGGGGTCTTCAGAGAATTCCCTTCCAGTGTGAAGTTAATGCCCCATGTGGAATAGAAAAATCCAAATACCTTAGAGCTTGGTCCCTGATCGGCAGACCACTTGTCATCCCAAAGGGTCGTCTTGTTGTTATATCCTTTTTCTGTGAACTCTTTGGTCTGTTTGACCCACTTCATTATGTTCGGGTCAACCGTAACGGTTGTTCCGCTTGCCCACGGTGCAGACACGTTATTGGAAAAGACACGGTAGCTGTCGTCAAAGCCAGAAAGCATTTTATATCCGGAACTGTGCATCTTGGCTGCAACACTGCCGAATTTCTCCCAACTAGAAAGCTGTTCCTGGACTTTACTGGGATCATACGTTCCCAAAATCTTCTTGGCAATAGAACGGCGGTAAGCGAACAGACCAGGGGTTGCCTGCCACGTAACGGCCTTCAAAGCTCCATTCGAATCCGTTGCTATATCCTGTGTATACTTGTACTGCTGTGACAGATCATCATCCGTCAGACCGATATCTTTTTTCACGTTCAGCGTAAAATCACTGTTGACATATTTCAGCGCGTAATCGGCTTCAATCAGGAAAATATCAATCTTATCATCGGCAGCTGCAGATTCCTGACGGAACAAAGCCTGATCCAGTTTGTCCTGGTAATTGTTCCCTTTGTTCGGGTTAATGGTCCATTTGACTGTGGTGCCATCCTTCAGGGTTGTGGTGGACTTGTCTTTGGCCACAGTCTGAACATCCGGGTAGTAGTCATTGAAACGGCTTTGGAATTCGTCGTTCCAGCACCAGATATTAAGAACTTTTCCCTCGCTTTCGCTCTGGCTGGACGCCGTATTTTCCTCTGCCTGCGAACTCTGTGACTCAGCGGCTTCACCGGATAAAGAGGTTGCAGCCGCGCTGCTAGCTCCTCCGCCTCCCTGGCAACCAGCCAAAGAGATGGTCATCGCCGCAGCCAAAGCCATCGCAACCACTGCGTTTGTTCTTCTCTTCATACTAATTTCCTCCTTAACTTGCTGATACATATTTGTACATCGAACGGGAAACCCCGCCCGAAAGTATCACAGAATTCAGGCCTTTTACGCCCAACGATACGATACGGCCGCACCGGGTACAGCAAAATTCATTTTCCGGTAATATTGGCCACCGATTTTCCTTCAATCAGCTCTCCCTTGACCGTGATGTTTTCCATAATCGTCGTCAGGGGATCTTCAATCTGTTCAATCAGCATGCGTGCAGCCTCCCGGCCCATCTTTTCCGTATCCTGCCGAATGGTGGTAAGCTGAGGTCTCAGCATCTGAGAAAGAGGGATTCCATCGTAGCCTGCAATGGAAATATTCTCTGGAATTTTCAGTCCGCAGGATTCAATGGCTTCAATTCCGCCAAGCGCCGCATAGTCATCCGGCATTAAAATACAGGTTGGCGGATTCGGCAGACGGAGCAGATTCATGACGCACGATTTTGTTGTCTGCAAATCACGGTAAGCAGAAAGTTCAAGATACTCCTTTGGCACTTCCACATTTAAATCCCGCAGGGTACGGCAAAAACTGGTGATACGCTGTTCTGTAACCGCCGATTTTTTCCCGTGCACATACGCGATTTTTCGGTGCCCCATTTGATATATGTATCTCACAAGATCTTTCATACCAGCTACGTTAGCAGAGTTGATGCTGGTATGATTGTTGAAGATATGGTCGATAGTCACAACGGGAATATTGCTGTTGATCAGTTCCAAAACCTCTGGCTGCTGGAAATCCACACACGCAATGCATACTCCGTCAAAATTACGGTAGCGGCAATGCTCCAGATAAGTCATGGGATGATTCCGTACTGTCATATTATGATTGATAAATGTGATATCGTAGGATTGTTTTTCCGCCTCTGTTTTGAAAGCATCAAGCACTGCGGCAAAATACTCCTGTTTGAGCCCGCTCCGCGCTTCGTCGCTAAAGAGGACGCCCAGATTGCGTGTGTGGCTCACTTTCAGAGCACGTGCGAATGAATTTGGAAAATACCCACAGCTTTCGGCCACTCTCAGGACTTTTTGACGTGTAGCTTCACTGACGTCGCTGTAGCTGTTCAATGCCTTGCTGACTGTCGAAACCGACAGGCCGCATTTTGAGGCGATATCTTTAATTGTTGACACGTTGAAGACCTCGAATAATGGAAATATTAGTATCTAAATCGTTTTCGATTATTATTATAATACTCTTTGGCTAGTTTTTCAATACATAATTTAAAATTATTAATATTAATTTTATGAAAAATTTTATGAAAAAAGGCATGCACAAACAATTGTAGAAATTAATGGAATATTATTATTCCTTATATATTGTAATTTACTAAAGCGTTTTCGTTCTTAATATTCTTAAATTATATCTATTATGATGCTTTTTACCGCCGAACATGTTTAGTTCGACGAATTCACGGCTTTTCCAAGGAAGCTGTTTTGCTGAATTTCTAGCTATAATAGATAATTCTTTGTCTTAGAAATTCGCTTATTAATCGCTTTATTGTCATATTCTCTAAGATTTTATGAAATTATTAAAATGCCTTGATTTTATTACCAAACAAATATAAACTATAGATGTATGTAACTTTTAAATGCGATCCTTTTTTGTTTTCGAAATCGTTTTATGAAGCCAGACATTTTTCTGGCACGGGTTTGGAGGGATCCCTACGAAATACGGGACTTTTGACGATGAAAGAAAAGAATATGTTATTTTCCGGCCGGATACTCCGTATCCCTGGATCAATTATTTGGGGCATGAAAACTTTTTTTCCCTGATTTCCAATACGGCCGGCGGTTACTGTTTTTATAAAGATGCCCGGCTGCGCCGCCTGATTCGGTACCGCTATAACAATGTACCGACTGATGCCGGCGGGCGTTATTTCTATATCTGCGACGGCGGCCAGATCTGGAACCCAGGCTGGGCGCCGATGAAGACAAAACTGGATCGGTACCGCTGCCGGCATGGGCTCGGATACACGGTGATCGAATCTTCCCTGAATGGTTTGCAGGCCTCGCTTACCTCGTTTGTACCCATTGGATCAAACTGCGAAGTACACCGCCTTGTGCTGGGGAACCAGACGGACAATCCCAAAAAGATCAAATTGTTCTCCTTTGTGGAATTCTGCCTCTGGGACGCTGCCGATGATATGACCAATTTCCAGCGCAATTATAACATCGGCGAAGTGGAAATTGACGGCAGCACGATCTACCACAAAACCGAATACCGCGAACGCCGCAACCACTATGCGCTGTTCAGTGTGAATGCCCCCATTGACGGCTATGATACCGACCGCGAGTCTTTCCTTGGGCTTTACAATGGTTTTGACCACCCGGATGCCGTTCTGGAAGGGAAGCCCAGAAATTCCATGGCTAACGGCTGGTCCCCAATCGGATCCCATTACATAGAACTGACCATTCCGCCCCGCGGAACAAAAAGCCTGATCTTTGTGCTTGGATACTGCGAGAATCCGGATGATCAAAAATGGGAATCACCGGGTGTGATCAATAAAGCGCCTGCCCGAAAAATGCTTGCGCAATTTCAGACAGACGCTCAGGTGGATGATGCTTTGGCATGCTTAAAAAAATATTGGAGCGACACCTTATCCGTTTTCCATCTCAACAGTCAAGATCCTAAACTGGATCGGATGGTAAACATCTGGAATCCGTATCAGTGCATGGTAACTTTCAATATGTCGAGGTCGGCTTCCTATTTTGAATCCGGTGTTGGAAGAGGCATGGGATTCCGAGATTCCACGCAGGACTTGCTTGGGTTTGTTCATCTGGTTCCCGCCCGGGCCAGGGAGCGTATCTTGGATATTGCTGCCACCCAGCTGGAAGACGGCAGCGCTTACCACCAGTTTCAGCCCTTGACGAAACGCGGCAACCGAAAAGCCGGAAGCGGCTTTAACGACGACCCTTTATGGCTTATTTTCGGCACCGACGCCTATCTGCGGGAAACAGGCGACTGGAATATTCTGAACGAACAGGTTCCGTTTGACAACGATACTTCCAAAGTTGCTCCGCTGCTGGAACATTTGAAGTGTTCTTTTGAACATGTCCTGAATAACCTGGGACCTCACGGGCTGCCGCTGATCGGCCGGGCCGACTGGAACGACTGTCTGAATCTGAACTGTTTTTCCAAAACGCCGGGGGAATCTTTCCAAACAGTGGTTAATAAGGAAAGCGGCGTGGCCGAATCTGTTTTCATTGCGGCCATGTTCGTTTATATCGGCCCTAAATACGCCGAGATCTGCCGTAAATCCGGCAAAGAGGATGACGCTCTTCGTGCGGAGCTCGAAACCAAAAAGATGACTCAGGCTGTCATGAAATATGGATGGGACGGCGATTGGTTCCTGCGTGCTTATGATGCCGAAGGGAAAAAAGTTGGTTCTAAAGAATGCAGCGAAGGAAAAATATACATTGAGCCGCAGGGCTTCTGTGTCATGGCCGGTATCGGCATCCAGGAAGGGCTGGCGGAACGGGCGCTGAAATCTGTGCAGAAATATCTGGACACCCCTTACGGGATCGCTCTCCACTGGCCTCCGTACACATCGTACCGGTTGAATTTGGGAGAAATTTCGTCTTATCCCCCGGGCTGCAAAGAAAACGGCGGGATTTTCTGCCATAACAACCCGTGGATCTCCATTGCGGAAACCATGCTGGGGCATGGGAACCGGGCATTTGAAATATACCGCAAAATCTGTCCCGCCTACTTACAGGATATCAGTGAAATTCACCGGACAGAACCGTATGTATACTCACAGGTCACTGCAGGGCCAGCTTCTCCCCGTTTTGGAGAAGCCAAGAATTCCTGGCTGACCGGTACGGCGGCATGGTCCTTTTATAACATATCACAGTTTATCTTGGGGATCCGTCCTCAATACGATGGATTGCTGATTGACCCCTGCATTCCATCCAATATGAAAGGCTTTACTGTTGAGCGTCGGTTCCGCGGAGCTGATTACCGAATTGAAATTGACAACAGCGCCGGAGTAGAAAAGGGCATACATTCCCTAACCCTGGATGATAAACCGGTAAAAGGAAACGTTCTGCCTGTTTGCAGCGCTGGCAGCCGGCATTTTGTCCGGGCGGTCATGGGGTAAATTCATAAACCAAAACAAATGGAGCAACTGGCGCGTCACCGCGCAGCTGCTCCGTTTTTGTTGTTCCGAAACCGGGCAAATTCTTCTAGAGACCGGTCTTATAGAGCGGAATCACGTTGATGACCGGCACTTCATACGGGTGAACCGCTTTAACGGCCCGAATTGTTTCATCAACTTTATCCCGCCTGCAAAGGACTTCCACTTTGTATTCCGCTTCGGTGCAGATTTTATTTTCCGTCCCCAAAAATGGGCGGCTGCCTTTGAGGGGACGCCAGCAGCCGATTGTTTCGCTGTAGGAAAGGCAACAGTCGTAATTTCCCACATGACCCGCATCTACGTTTTGAAGCGCACGGCGAAGCGCTTCAAAATGGGTTTTGGGGATAAAAATCTCTATCTTGCAAAATTCAAAATCCATTTTTAGTCTCCCGGCCTTTCCCTGGAAATATTTACGCTGAACAGCTTCTGTGCATAGCGGACGGAACCCATTGCGTCTTTAGAATAGAAGTCGGCATGGATTTTTTTTGCATATTCCGGCGTCAGTACGGCGCCACCCACCATGACCTTGCACCCGGGCAAAGCCTGATGGACCTGCCGGATGGTTTCTTCCATACTGGCGACGGTTGTCGTCATCAGGGCACTGAGCCCAACCAGCCGGACATGCTGTGAGACTGCCGTTTCCACAACCTTCTCCGGCGTGACGTCGCGGCCAAGGTCCAGCACGTCGAACCCATAATTTTCCAGCAGGACCTTTACAATATTCTTTCCAATATCATGAATATCCCCTTTCACCGTAGCCAGAACAATCTTTCCGCCCCTGACGGTTTCGCCTTTCCCAGCCATGGAGCCGCGAAGGATCTCAAAAGCCGCCTTGGCGGCTTCCGCACTCATCAGAAGCTGGGGAAGGAACAGGGTTCCCTGCTCAAAATCTTTTCCGGCGCGGTCGAGAGCCGGAATCATCTGTGAATGGATAATATCCAGCGGAACTTCCGTTTTCAGCATCTCCCGGGCTTTTTCACGCGCGCTTTCCCTGAAGCCTTTCCAGATTGCCTCAGCCAGCGTGATGGAACCGGCAGATGGTTCTTCTTCCCTCTTCTGCCCGGAATGATGCCGGATATATGCACTGCACTGCCCGTCCTTTCCGCTTAAGGCGCCGAAAGCATAATATGCGTTCATGACAGCTTCGGAATTTGGATTGACAATCGCCGCATCCAAACCGGTCTGCAAGGCCATGGTGAAGAATGAGGCGTTGAGATTCTGTCTTTCCGGAAGTCCGAAAGAAACGTTGGAAATTCCAAGGGACGTGCATACCCCCAGCCTCTCTTTGACCAGGCGGAGCGAATCCAGGGTGACTGCCGCATTTTTTTGGCCGGTGCTGATCGTCATAACCAGCGTATCCACGATAATGTCTTTTTTTTCAATCCCATATTCCGCCGCGGCTGAAATGATTTTCTGTGCAACAGCAGCCCTTCCTTCCGCGGTAGCCGGGATACCGTTTTCATCCAGCGTTAAGGCGATGACCACACCGCCGTATTTTTTAACCAGCGGAAACACGGTTTCCATCGATTCTTTTTTTCCATTGACCGAATTGACAAGCGGCTTTCCGTTGTAAAGCCGCATAGCCGCTTCCATAGCAACGGGGCTGGAGGTGTCAATCTGCAGCGGCAGACCTGTAACGCTCTGAATTCCCTGCACAGCCCGGCTCAGGACGGTGGTTTCGTTAATTTCCGGAAGGCCGGTGTTTACATCGAGGACATGCGCCCCCTTTTCCTGCTGGGAAACCGCCCCGCGCATCAGATAGTCCATGTCTCCTTCACACAGGGCCTGCTTGAGCCGCGGTTTTCCAGTTGGATTGATTCGTTCTCCGATCAATACCGGCTTCTTCCCAAAGCGGACCGTCTGGGAATAGGAAGAAACAACCGTGAGATTTTTCTTGTGGATCGGCTTTGGGCTGATATTTTTGCAGCACCGTACCATTGCCCGTATATAAGCCGGCGTCGTCCCGCAGCACCCGCCGAGTATCCACGCCCCGCTTTCGGCGATCCGCTTCATATCGCGGGCAAACTGTTCCGCCGTGACGTCATATACAATGCTCCCGCTGTCTTCACGCGGAAGGCCGGCGTTCGGATTGATTATAATGGGAATCGAACAGCAGCTCTCCAAAACCGGGAAAAAGCGTTCCATCTGGCTGGGGCCGAACCCACAGTTAAGGCCCAGTGCATCCACGCCAAGGCCTTCCAGAAGGGCAACCGCAGAGGGAATGTCTCCGCCTGTCAGGAGCTTCCCCTGCTCGTCCACGACCACCGTTGCAAAAACGGGCAGAGAAGTATTCTCTTTTGCCGCCAGAACGGCCGCCTTGCATTCGTAGGTGTCACTCATGGTTTCAATTAAGATTATATCTGCACCTGCGCGTTCACCCGCTCTGGCCGCTTCCGCAAAAGCGGAAACGGCATCTTCGAATTCAAGGTCACCAAGCGGTTTCATCAGCTTGCCGGTCGGCCCAATATCCATGGCGACGAGCGCCCCTTTTTCGGCTGCGGCGTCTTTTGCCAGCCAGACACCCGCCGAAACGACTTCGCTGACGCTGTACCCGCTCTGCCCCAGTTTTATCCGGTTTGCCCCAAACGTGTTGGTTTTAAGAATATCAGCCCCTGCGGCAAGGTAGGCACGGTGAATATCTGAAACTGCTTTTGGATGCGTCAAATTCCACACTTCGGGCAATTCGCCTGCCTCCAGACCCATCCCCTGAAGCATTGTGCCCATAGCCCCGTCAAAAAAGATCAGCCGTTTTCCCAGTTCACTCCGCAGATCCATCGTTTGGCTCCTTTCTGAATGGGCATGCCGGCGAATCACACCGCGCACATTTGGAAACGGTGCCGTCCGGCCGGTCACGCGTCAGCCCGATTACGGCCGTCACAGATTTCGTCGGCACCAGCATATACCGCTCCGTCATGGACAGGCCGATACGCCGGGGGCAGTCCAGCACGGCAAGGATTCCGCGCTGGCATTCAATCGGAAAATCCCCGTACCCGGGACTGTACCTCGGCCGCAGAAAAAGATTCTTCCGGGAGGCTTTCTCCGCGATTTTCTGTTCGCATTCATCGCAGTACCTCTCGACCAGGGCAGCGGCGGACGCCTGATATACCGCCGCAAGGCCGATATCCATCCGGCTCATCCTTTCTAGAAGAAAATCGGCCTGTGCGCCGAGGGTTGCCGCAAAAAGGACCGCCTGCCCGCATCCGCGCAGGTGCTTCCGCAGGCTGTTCCCCGGAATCTCTAACGTTCCGATCTGGACTGAGCCGGTGCCCATCTCTAAAGGAAAACAGCGCCAAACGCTGCGAGGCGTACAGGCTTTCCGCAGATCCTGAAGGCTGTCAGAAATCCGGGTTTTCAGGCGGCTGTCCGCTGATTGTTCCGGGCAGCCAAGGTATCGCAATACTTCTTTTTCCAGCATATTTATTGTATAATCCCCGAAAGATTTTCCATAATTCTCTTTGCAACATCCGGTTTATTCATGGCATAAATATGAACCGCGCTGACACCGTTGGCAATCAGGTCAATAATTTGTTCTGTAGCATAGGCAATACCGGCCTGTTCCATTGCTTCCGGCCTGTCGGAAAAGCGGTCAACGATAGCCCGGAAACGGGCAGGGAGCACTGTGCCGGAAAGTGCGCAGATCCGTTTAATCTGCCTGCTGTTTGTTACAGGCATAATGCCCGCAACAACCGGGACAGTGATTCCTTTCGCCAGAACACGGCATAAGAAGCTGTAATAGACGCTGTTGTCAAAGAACATCTGAGTGATCAGAAAATCACACCCGCAGTCAACCTTTTCTTTTAAATAACTGATATCATCTTCCTTATGTTCGCATTCCACATGGCCGTCCGGATAACATGCCGCACCAACGCAAAACCCGCCGAACGATTTGATCTGCCGAACCAGTTCGCTGGCGTAATGATACTGATGAGGCGACGGAAAATTGCTTCCCTCCGGAATATCCCCGCGCAGAGCAAGGATATTTTCAATATGGTTTTCCCTGAGCTTACCGAGCAGAGACGTAATTTCTTCCCTCGTGGAAGACACGCAGGTCAGGTGCGCAAGAGCCGGAACCCCCCGTTTCTGGATCTCCGACGCAATGCGGATGGTATTGCGTGAAGTTCCTCCGCCTGCACCGTAAGTGACGCTTAAATAGGACGGCTTTAAATCTGCAATCTGGCGGACGGCCCGGCAGACCATCTCCCCGTCCGTTTCCTTTTTAGGAGGGAAAACTTCAAAGGAAACGGTAACTTTTCCCTGATTCAGGATCTCGCTGATTTTCATGGTAACCTCCCTTTGGTCCTCATAGTGCAGGAAAATAAAAAATCCCGCCTTCTTTTCAGAAGACGAGAGATTATCCCGTGCTGCCACTTCTATTCGTCCCGCCTTACGGCGAAAGACCTCTCAAGGTACGCAAAACGTTTGCCATACCCGTTTTCTATAACGGGAAATCCCGTCGCAGCCTACATGGAATTCATTTCGGTGCGCCACTCGGAAGCCATTTTCAACAAATCCTCCGCCTGTTCCCTTTCAGCCCGGTTTCCCGGAGAAACATCTCTGCTCGGCATTGGAAAAATTTACTTTCTTCGTCGCTGTGTTTCCAATATCTATAATTTATTATACTATAGCTTATGACAAAAGTCAATTCTTATTCTGACTTAACGATCCTTGTTTTTTATTCTTTATTCTGCGATAATGGAGAAAGATTTTGCAAAGGAGCGCCACTGAAATGAAATATAAAAAGAAAATCATTTTTTCCCTTGCCGCCGCTGCGGCTGCCATCCTGCTGATTGCAGGATACTTCGCCTGGTCGGCTCCAAAGACGCAGCAGGGGAATAAGTCGGTAACAATTCAAGTTGTAATCAGCAGCAAAGAAATCAATCAGACATTTCACTACCGGACAAACCAGGCCTACGTCTCCGGTCTTCTGAAAGACGAAAAAAACGACCTGAAAACAGAGATGCAAAAGGGCCAGTACGGCGAATTTGTCACGGGCCTTCTGGGGGTGAAGGCCGATTCCAAAAAAGAATACTTCAACATAAAAGTGGATGGAAAAGACGCAACCGTCGGTGTATCTCAGCTTCCGCTGGAAGACGGCAAAACGTATACGTTCACGCTGACGGCCTTATGAGCAAAGGGCATTTCTCCCTGCGGGAAGCGGCTTTGATCGGCGTTTGGGCCGCAATGACTTTTGCCGTGAAATTGGTGCTGGCCCCCCTTGCAAACGTGGAACTGGTATCTCTAATGCTTTGCGTTTTTACCGTGGCAATGGGATTCCGCTCAGGGCTGACAGCAGCTTTTGTGTTCACAATGCTGACCGTCTGTGAAAGTGCCTACTACGGAGCGGGAGACTGGATTGCCGCCTATTTCATAAACTGGCCTCTCCTGACTGTACTGACCTGGCTCTTTCTGAAAAACAAGGATCAGGAAATCAGGGCTGCGGCAGTATTAGGGCTGTTTGGTTTTTTCTTCGATCTTTCCTCTGCGGCAATCAAGCTGATTCTGTTCGGCCGTATTTACGCATTGACTTATCTGATCAGCGGAATCCCGTTCGATGCGATCCACGGAGCATCAAACTTCATAACCGGTTTGTTTTTATTCCGTCCTCTTTGCAGCCAGCTGGAAAAACTGCGGGATAAATTTTAACACCGAAACAGCAAAGAGGGTTCCCGAAAATAAATTCTGGGAACCCTTTTTAAATTCATCAACAAAAAACAGACGCAGTCGGTACAGAGTCTTCAGAAATTCTGAAGTTACCGAAGCTCTTCCGTCGGGATATCGTCCATATCGTCAAAAGCGCGGTTTTCTCCTGCCATAGCCCAGATGAATGCATAGTTGGAAGTGCCGCATCCCGCATGGATCGACCAGCTGGGATTAATGATCGCCTGCTCATTGTGCATAATCACATGGCGGGTTTCTTTGCCTTCGCCCATAAAATGGAACACTACATTGTCCTTTGGAACGTTGAAATACATGTAGACTTCCATCCGCCTTTCGTGCGTATGAACCGGCATGGTATTCCAGACGCTTCCGGGCTCCAGAATCGTGCAGCCCATGGAGAGCTGGCAGGTTTCCAAAACATCCGGATGGATGAACTGATTAATGGTACGCTTATTGCTGGTTTCATCAGCGCCGAGCTTGCGGTGAATCGCCTTTTCGAAAGGAATCAGCGTTGAAGGATACGCGCGGTGAGCCGGTGTAGAACACATATAGAATTTCGGGGGATCCTTGGGATCTTCTGCTTTGAACTCGACCGCCTTAGTTCCCATGGAAAGGTACAGCCCGCACAGATGGCCTACTGAATATGAGGTGCCGTCCGCCGTGACAACGCCGTTCCCGCCGATATTAATAATCCCAAGTTCGCGGCGTTCAAGGAAATAATGGACTCCGAAGTTTTTCCAGCAGTCTATATTTTTATCCAGTTTTACGGCTTTCTGAACCGGCATAATCCCCATTGTTACGATACGGTCGACATGAGAGTACACCGCTGTTGCATCATCGGGGACAAATAATTTTTCAATCAGAAATTCTTTCCGGATTTCATCGGTTGTATAATGCTTGAAATCCCTTTGATTAGCAGAATAACGAATATCCAAAACTGAAACCTCCTCTAAAAATTTTACGGCTGTTTGCCAATATAAGCCAAAATACCGCCGTCAACATACAGAACATGACCATTTACAAAATTAGATGCGTCAGAAGCAAGGAATACGGCCGGACCCATCAGGTCGTCGGTTTTACCCCAGCGGGCAGCCGGAGTTTTGGAAATAATAAATTTATTAAACGGATGATCGGGCGTACGAAGCGGTGCTGTTTGCGGAGTTTCAATATAGCCAGGCCCAATACCGTTGCACTGGATATTATACTGGCCGTACTCAGAAGCAATATTCCTTGTCAGCATTTTCAGCCCGCCTTTTGCTGCGGCATAAGCACTGACGGTCTCCCGTCCCAGTTCACTCATCATAGAGCAGATATTAATGATTTTGCCATGGCCTCTCTTTATCATCCCCGGAATAACCGCTTTGGATACAATAAACGGACCATTCAGATCGACATCAATGACCTGCCGGAATTCTTCCGCCTTCATTTCACACATAGGAATGCGCTTGATAATTCCTGCATTGTTCACAAGAATATCAATGCCGCCGAACTCGGATTCCAGTTTCTTAACAAAACTGTTGACCTGATCTTCCTTCGTAACATCACAGACATAGCCGTGAGCTTTAATTCCGGCTTCATCATAAGATTTGAGGCCCTTGTCCACCAGTTCCTGCTTGATATCGTTGAATACGATCGTCGCACCGGCCTGGGAGAATGCTTTCGCAATTGCCATTCCAATTCCGTAAGACGCCCCTGTTACAAGGGCAACCTTGCCTTTTAGAGAAAACTGATCCAAAATATTCATTTTGCTTCCTCCTAATATTTTATATTTCAGCAGAAAAGCGGCTGCTGCCACAGTTCTGCTAATGGGCTAAATTAAAATTTTGCTGCCAGCTGCGGATCCGTGGAACCGCGGATACAAAGTTTGCTTTCCAGCTCAATGTGAAGCGGCTCTGTCTGCTCCCCACCGGAAATCCGTTTCAGCAGAATTTCCGCCGCCCTCATTCCAATAGCATAGGAATCTTTTTGGATTGTGGTAATGCCCGGTGGAATCAAGGACGCCCACTCCCAGTTATCAAACCCGCAGATTCCGAAATTTCTGCCGATGGAACAGCGTTCCAGCCGCATGGCCTGCAACAGACGTATCAAGGTAACCCCGTTTACACAAAAAGCGGCAATCCTTTCCCCAGGGTTCTGCACGATAAACCGATTGAGAAGGACAGCGTAGCTTTCCGCCGTATCCCTGTCGCTTTGAAACGTATACCGGATTCCATTCAAATGATACAGGTCCCGCATAGCATCCAGATATGCCTGATACCGTTCCAGCCTGGGGCTGATTTTGCCGTTCCCAGGCGTAAAAAAAGCAACTTTTTGGTAACCGTTGTGGAACAAATGGCGAATACATTCATACGTAATATGATAGTTTTCTGCCGTAACGGTATCCAGCTTGTCTTTTTGCGAAATGCAGCGATCCGCCAGCACAATCGGCACACCGCGTTCCCGTAAATCGACCAAAAGACTATCGTTCTGACCTGTCGTATTGACAATCAGACCGTCCACCCGGCTGTTCAGGAGCTTTTGAATTGAGTTCCGCTCTTTTAGGGGGCCATTTTCTGAATCAGAAAATAAAACCTGGTACCCGCCCGCATCACAGACCTTGTTAATTCCCTTTAGAAGGATGGAAGAAAACGGGCTGCCGATATCCGCAATGACACAGCCAATGGATTTGCTGCTGCGGGATTTCAGGCTGCGTGCAATGTTGCTTGGATGGTAATTCATCTCTTTGATAACATCCGCGATCCGCTGTTTTGTTTCGGCCGACATATACTCAAATTTTCCATTCAGATATCTTGAAACAGTCGTCATGGATACATGGGCAGACGCGGCAACTTGGGAAATGGTTACATGGTTCTCATTGAATGTATTCATGCCCAGAGTCCTTACTATTCAAAAATGGGGCCAGACAAATAAAACAAAGATTGTCTATCTTGTAAACCGATTAACGAAATCGTTACACTAACTGTATTATAGGATCGTCTTTTTAAAATGTCAACCGGTTTATTTTTTGTTTTGTGTAAATAATAAATATTTACTGTGCAGGCATTGACAGATCCAGGATAAATATGATATGATAAGAATCGCACTGGGAAAACCGGTTGTGGAGAGGTGTCCGAGTGGTTTATGGAGCTAGTCTTGAAAACTAGTGATCCCGCGAGGGACCAAGAGTTCGAATCTCTTCCTCTCCGCCATTTTATCAAATTAGATTAAAGATTCACTTCATGGAGAAATACCCAAGTGGTGAAGGGGCTCCCCTGCTAAGGGAGTAGGTCGGGTAACCGGCGCGAGAGTTCAAATCTCTCTTTCTCCGCCAGAATTATAGCCCGCATGAGTGCTGAAGATCCAGTATTCATGCGGGATTTCTTTATTTCATATCACTTCAAATGAAATCAGAATAAGTCAGTAATATTCATTTTTAAGTAGGCGTTTTGGTAGGCGTTGTAGGCGCTTGATTTTATGGTACACATAAAATCCCCCGCCAGCCTCAGCCAGCGGGGTAAGTATCAGGCTTTCGGTTCCTGCCTGATCTCATCCTCAATCTTTTTCAGCTCCTCATAAATTTCCGCCTGGTTTTTTACTACCGTGTTCAGGTTGGCAATCATCCAGTCAAGCTCCTGCTTCAAGTCTTCGTCCATATTTTCACCCCTACAATAGAAACGGCTTTTCCGAAGCAATGTTACAGATAGTGATTAACTCTCACATAAAAATAGGGCGTACCGGAAATTAATCCGATACGCCCATAGTTTTAATTACTTGTTCGGTCCGTAATTATTATTTGCCAATATCGGATATAAAAACAAGCCCACCCATTTGCCGAAGCATCCGAGAGAGCCATATTAAGAGCCTTTATCCCCCTTTATTAAGGTCGTGCACAGCCTTAATTTTGTACTATAAAAGCTCTAATGTAATTATTATAACTATAAATTTAACGGATTTCAAGCAAAAAATAAGGGACACCCGGAATTAACCGGATGCCCCGACAGAAACAGGAAGAGTGCAACATCCGCCCCTGCGGCGGAATAGCCTCGATACGCTAAAGTTCACTAATTTCTGTTATTTTTAATTTCGTTTTTAATATCTGAAATTTCTTGTTCAATTTTTGCTTGTTCATCTTTGGAAGAATTTTTTATCTCCGATTGTAACAGTTTCAATTTTAAATCAAGTGTTTCTTTGGTTACACAATTATCCTGAAAAGTAGAAAGGCTATTCCTTAAATTTTCTATCTGATCATATATTACGGCCTCATTTTTTTGTGTATTAATTAAACTAGATGCTATCCAACTTAATATGCCCACTAAAACGGCTATAATAATCGATAATATGGTTTCGGCTATATGATCTTTTAGAAAATCGCTAATCTTAAATCTGATTCTCTTCGGAACAGGTTTATCATGCCGGGATATAGGTTCTGAGTTGAGCCCGATCTCATCGCTGCCCAGCAAATTTCTATTTTCTTCATATGTAGTAGTATTGCTTTGCGGCATTGGCTGTTTTAATGAATTTCTATACTGATTGGATTCAAAACGCGTTTTTATTGTTTTTATTCTTACTTTCGGCATTCTATTCCCCTGCACCATTGATGCCTGAAACAACATCTTTGCTAAATGCTGTTTTACCTTGTTCAAATACCTTATTAATTACATCTCGAATGTCAGCTTGTGGTGGAATAAAATGGTGCTGATAATCGTACGAAACTCCATTAATTTTATCGGTAATAGAACCAACGGTAATGATTTTATTAATAAAATC
>ENA-UOOM01000204-UOOM01000204.1-fermentation-metagenome-genome-assembly--contig:-NODE-204-length-74141-cov-136.403693_pt1 | contig 74141 bp, 60 predicted proteins | sample MGYA00245781_ERZ724031 | MGnify/ENA primary metagenome ERZ724031 (study PRJEB28704, sample SAMN03018317) | fermentation metagenome | biome: anthropogenic terrestrial biome; feature: soil...
AAGCTGGATATAAAAACATCTGTGAAATTGGCAAGGAGCGCATTCGCCGTGCAGGTAAGAAAATTAAAGAGGACAACAAGGATAAACCAGGAATTGAGAACTTGGATATCGGTTTCCGTGTTCTCAAACTTGACAGCAGTAATATGAAAGATGTGTACTACACACCGGAAGAGTATGCTCAAATGCACTTCAACCTTGATGGCTTTATGGACAACATCAAGCCTGACCGTTCAGATGAGGATTTACTCTTTCAGGTTATGCTTGAACTTGGCATTCCGCTTTCAGCGAAAATCAAACAGGATGGAAAGACATTTTACGTTAACGACAATTACTTAATTGCCTGTTTCGGGAAAATAGATACAGCACTGATAACAGAGATTGCAAAGAAAAAGCCGTACTATGCTGTATTCCGCGACAGCAGTTTTATAAGCGACAGCGCGATGGCGAATTTTGAACAAGTGTTTTCTACTTACAGTCCGAAAACCATAAGGAGGGTGCTGTAAATGAAATTTCAGTTTAAAATACAGCCTTTCCAAACAGAAGCTGCTGAAAGTGTAGTCAAGGTTTTTGCGGGCCAGCCAAACTATGGCACATCCAAATACCGCCGAGATGTGGGAAAACGAAGGGGACAGGTGGCCTATGAGGAGCGGGATGCAGAGTTTGAAACGGGCTACCGCAATGCGAATATAGAGTTAACCAAGGAACAGCTTCTAAAAAACATACATGAAGTGCAGACGGCGAACAACATCAAGCATTCGACGGAGCTCGTCGCCGGTCTTGGAGCGGTATCCCTAGATGTGGAAATGGAAACAGGTACAGGTAAAACCTATGTCTACATCAAGACAATGTTTGAGCTTTACAAGGCATATGGGTGGAGCAAGTTTATTGTTGTTGTTCCCAGTATTGCCATTCGTGAGGGAGTGAAAAAATCGTTTGAGATGACGCAGGAACACTTTATGGAATTGTATGGACTGAAGATTCGGTTCTTCGTATATAATTCCTCGAACCTTCACCAGCTCGATGAGTTCTCACAGGATTCCGGCATTAATGTGATGATAATTAATATGCAGGCATTTAATACAACAATGAATGAGGATAAGAATGTCGAGGGCAGGAGAGGAAATGAGGCTGCCCGTATTATCTACACCAAGCGTGACGAGTTCGGCTCTCGCCGCCCTATTGATGTTATTAAGGCAAACCGTCCGATTATTATTCTAGACGAGCCGCAAAAAATGGGCGGTACAGCAACGCAGAATGCATTGAAGAAGAACTTCAATCCCCTGTTTTCGCTGAACTATTCGGCAACGCATAAAACTTCACACAATCTCGTTTATGTTCTGGATGCACTGGATGCTTTTAAGAAGAAACTTGTTAAAAAAATCGAGGTCAAGGGTTTTGAGCTTAAAAACTTAAGCGGCACAAACGGGTATATGTATCTTGCTGCTATTGTCATCGACCGCAAGAAGCCGCCGCGCGCTCGGTTAGAAATTGAAGTAAAACGCGGAAGCGGCATTAAGCGTGAAACGCAAATTCTCGGCGTGGGCGACAGCCTTTACACTGCATCAAACGGATTGGAGGAATACAAAGGTGTTTCCATCTTAGAAGTAGACCCGATACGTGCTATGGTTACATTTTCTAACGGTGATAGCTTGGTGGCAGGTGAGGCAAGCGGCAACATAAATGAGGATGATATCCGCCGTATACAGATTCGAGAAACTATTAACTCACATTTTGATAAAGAGGAAAAATTGTTTGAGCAGGGCATAAAGTGTCTATCTCTCTTTTTTATCGATGAGGTAGCAAAGTACCGCCAGTATGATGAGAATGGCGAGGAAGTCCTTGGCGAATATGGACGCATTTTTGAGGAGGAGTACAATGCCGCGCTAAACGAAAGGTTGACACTGTTTCCAACGGATTACCAAGCCTATTTGCGTGGAATTAAAACCTCAGATACCCATCGGGGCTATTTTTCAATAGACAAAAAAGGCAGAGCTGTGGACAGCAAGACCCCTCGTGGAAGTGAGTTTTCAGATGATATTTCAGCCTATGATCTTATTCTCAAAAATAAGGAACGCTTGCTCTCTTTTGAAGAGCCAACAAGATTTATATTTTCACACTCTGCACTGCGGGAAGGTTGGGATAACCCAAATGTGTTTCAGATATGTACTCTGAAACATTCCAACAATGCTACGACAAAACGACAGGAAGTTGGCCGTGGTTTGCGACTTTGCGTCAACAGTTCGGGCGAGCGCCAAGACATTGATGCTTGCGGAGAAGATCTCGTCCAAAGTGTGAATACGCTGACTGTCATCGCAAGTGAAAGCTACGCCGGATTTGTTGCTGGTTTACAAAGCGAAATCAAGTCCGACCTGTATGAGCGTCCGACAAAAGCGAGTGTGGACTATTTTTCGGGCAAAACAGTCAAAATCGGCGAGGAGACACATACCTTCACAGTTGCCGAGGCTACTGCTGCATACATTTACCTTGATAATAACGGCTATGTTACATTCGATGGTGAGATAACGGATAAATATCGTGCTGCTGCCGAGTCAGGTAGTTTTGCGCCGATGAGACCGGAAATTGCACCGTATGCCAAGGGTGTCCATAAACTTGTACAAGCAATCTTCGATCCGAGTATCCTGGATGAAATGGCGGGGAATGGTCATGAAACGAAGGTCAAAGATAACCCGCTGAACGAGAATTGGAAAGACTTTAGGGAATTGTGGGAGCGTATCAATAAGCGGTATGCTTACACTGTGGAATTCGACAGCGAAGAACTTATTAAAAAATCTATTGATGCTATAAACAGTGAGCTTCGGGTAGCCCGATTGACATACACCTTAACAAAAGGCGAACAGACTGGCACAGATTTCAATGTAGAAAGCACCGAAACAAAAAAGCTTGATCGTTCGCAAGGTAGTTCTGTTGAATATGACCTTATAGGAAAGATTGCCGAAGGTACTACCCTTACGCGCCGGACGGTTGCAACAATTTTAAGTGGTATTTCCCGTGAAAAGCTGTGGCTGTTCCGAGAAAATCCGGAGGAGTTTATTGCCAAGGTTGTAGGGCTAATTAACCGCCAAAAGGCATCGGTTGTGGTTGAACATATTACCTACACACCAAGTGCTGAGGAACCGTACTCACAGGATATCTTCAATATGAGCCGTGCTTCCGATGAATACGCAAAGGCGTTTAAGGCGAAACACGCGATTCAAGATTACGTTTTTACGGATGGCACAGCAGCTGACAGCGTCGAGCGGCGATTTGCAAAGGATTTGGATACTGCCAAAGAGGTTGTTGTTTACGCGAAACTGCCGAGAGGCCCACGTGGATTTTATATCCCAACTCCTGTTGGTAATTACTCCCCGGATTGGGCGATTTCGTTTAAAAAAGGTACAGTGAAGCATATCTTTTTTATAGCAGAGACTAAAGGCAGTATGAAATCTACAAAATTCGGTGAAATGACACGTACTGATGAAATTGAAGAGGCGAAAATCTCATGCGCAAAGAAGCTGTTCAACGAGATTTCCACAAGTGGTGTGAAGTACCATGAGGTGACCAGCTATCAGAACCTGCTTGAAGTAATGGAAACGCTGTAGCAGCCGTTAGATATTACAGATGGTAGTCATCGGATAAATAATTTTTTGTTTACAATGGGAGGAAAAACAATGATAATATAATTATTAGGACAATAGTTTAAACAAATACTTAAGAAAGTTGTGATTATATATGGATAAAATGTTATTTGGTATTTCTGGAACTCCCATTGGGGATGGTTCAACAAAATTTAATTATGTTTCAGGCATTGAATATTTGAAATCAATTGGCCTTGACGCTATGGAACTTCCGTTTGTAAGATCAGTAAATGTTACTGACAAAAATGCCCCAGATATTTTAGAGGTGAAAAATAAAAATAACTTTTATTTATCAGCACATGGCTCATATTTTGTAAATTTAAATGCTGATGAGGATTTAAAGCAAGATCAATCTATAGATAGAATAATAAAGGGTATGAAAGGATTAAAAAAGGTTGGAGGCAGAAGCCTGGTATTTCATCCAGGGTTTTATCTTCAAGATTCTAAGGAAGATGCATATAATACAATAAAGGCTAATCTTGAGAAACTGCCATATGATGGCGTGGATTATAGGCTTGAAACAACGGGAAAGGGCACACAGTTTGGAAGCATTGAGGAGCTTGTTTCATTATGCAGTGAAGTAAAGTCATGTAAATTGTGTATTGACTTTTCCCATATACATGCAAGGACAAATGGCGGACTTAAAAGTTATGAAGACTTTGCAAAAATACTTCAGCTTGTGGGTGACAAACTGGGTGATGAGGCACTTAAGGATATGCATATTCATATGAGTGGAATAAATTACAGCGCAAAGGGTGAAAGAAATCATCTTCCTTTTAGCGAAAGCGATTTTAATTATAAATTTTGTCTTAAAGCACTAAAAGATTTTAAATGTGCCGGGTGTATAATATGCGAAAGCCCTATTCTGGAAAAGGATGCACTGCTTTTAAAAAATACATATGAAGATATATAATTTTTAAAAGGATAAATTCTGTAATATAAGGGGATAAGCACTTGAAGTTTTATTAAAATTTCAGTGCTTATTTTTATTTGAATTGAGGAAATAAATGAAGTTGAAGTGAAAAAGAATTGAAATATGGAACTTTTAGGTGAATAAAGATATTAAGTAACTGTCCCCCAGAATTAAGTAACTGTCCCCCAGAAACTTTTTAGAATGGTAACATATGATACGGAATCTATATTAAAAATAACTTATCATATAAATATAAGATAAAAAGAACTAAAAATTTAAAGGAGGATTTTAAATGAGTATGTTTTGTTATCAGTGTCAAGAAACTGCTAAGGGGACAGGATGTACAGTAAAAGGTGTATGCGGAAAAACAGATAAAGTTGCAAAGCTGCAAGATTTATTGATTTATACACTAAAAGGTATGGCAACAGTTCAAAAGAAAGGGTTAGATGCAGGAATTAGATTTCCTAAAGCAAATCGTTTCATGATAAATGGTTTGTTTATGACTATTACTAATACTAATTTTGATGATGAGGCTATTATTAAAGAAATAAAAGATGCTTTAGCACTTAGAGAGAAAATAAAGAAAGAATTAACAGATAAGGGTGTAGTTTTAGGAAAATTACATGATGCAGCTGTTTTCACAGTACAAAATGATGCAGAACTTTTGGCGAAGGCTGATTCTGCCCAAGTAGGTGTATTGGCAACAAAAGATGAGGATATACGTTCATTAAGGGAGTTAATCACCTATGGACTTAAGGGTATGGCTGCTTATGCTGAGCATGCATTAAATTTAGGAAAAGAAAATGAAGAAGTTTATGACTTTATTGTAAAGGCACTAACAGCTACGCTTGATGATTCATTAACTAAAAATGATTTGATAGCACTTACTTTAAAAACAGGGAAATATGGTGTAGACACTATGGCAATGCTTGATGCAGCTAATACAGGTGCTTATGGAAATCCAGAGGTAACAGAGGTTAACATAGGTGTAAGAAATAATCCTGCAATATTAATATCAGGACATGACTTAAAAGACTTAGAAGAGCTTTTAGAGCAAACGAAAGGTACAGGAGTAGATGTTTACACTCATGGTGAAATGCTTCCAGCACACTATTATCCGTTCTTTAAAAAATATTCAAACTTTGTAGGAAACTATGGCAATGCTTGGTGGAAGCAAAATGAAGAATTTGAAGCTTTTAATGGACCAATATTATTTACAACTAATTGTATTATACCGCCAAAGGATAGCTATAAAGATAGGGTTTATACTACAGGAGCTACTGGCTATCCAGGATTTAAACATATAAAGGATAGAAAAGACGGCAAAGCAAAGGATTTTAGTGAAATTATTGCACATGCTAAGAGGCTGCCAGCACCTAAAGAAATTGAAAGTGGTAAAATAGTTGGAGGCTTTGCTCACGAGCAGGTATTTGCATTAGCAGATAAGATAGTTGAAGCTGTTAAATCTGGAGCCATTAAAAAATTTATTGTTATGGCTGGCTGTGATGGAAGAATGAAGTCAAGAAGCTATTATACAGAATTTGCAGAGAAATTACCAAAGGATACAGTAATATTGACTGCAGGATGTGCTAAATACCGCTTTAATAAACTAAATTTAGGTGATATTGGCGGAATACCAAGAGTTTTAGATGCAGGTCAATGTAATGATTCCTACTCGTTAGCTTTAATAGCTTTGAAATTGAAAGAAATATTTAAAGTAAATGATATAAACGATCTTCCTATTGTTTATAATATATCATGGTATGAGCAGAAGGCTGTAATAGTACTTCTATCATTACTTTATTTAGGCGTAAAGAATATTCACTTAGGGCCAACATTACCGGGATTCTTATCACCAAATGTAGCCAAAGTTTTAATAGATGATTTTGGAATAGCAGGGATAGGAACTGTTGATGACGATTTAAAAATGTTTTTAGGATAGTCTTTAAATAAAAAAAGCCAAAACTTCAATTCTAAATTAAAACAGGAATTGGAGTTTTGGTTTTTTTCAATATAAATGGTTTAGAAATTAATATTTATATCTTTATTATTTCTTAAGAAATTTACAGCTTTTGTATTGTATAATAATGGTGGGTGATGATATGGAGAAAATATTGATTATTGAAGATGATGCTGATATAAGAAGAATTCTAAAAATTTATCTTGAAGGAGAAGCTTATAAGGTGTGGGAAGCAGAAAATGGTGCTGAAGCCATGAAACAGCTAGATAAACAGCCTGACCTTGTTATTTTAGATTTAATGCTCCCGGATGCTTATGGATTAAGTATCTGTAAAAGTATTCGTCAAAAATATCTTTACCCCATTATTATGATTACAGCAAAGGATTCAGATCAGGACAAAATATTGGGTTTAAGCTATGGCGCTGATGATTATATTACAAAGCCATTTAATCCTTTGGAAGTGGTTGCCAGGGTGAAGGCACAGTTGAGGCGCTATAAGGAGTATTCTGAAAATACAGTTGACAGGGATGTAATTTATTATAAAGGGCTCACTTTAAATCAGAAAAGCAAGCAGGTAAGTATTAATGGAAGTGAGATTAAGCTTACACCAACGGAGTTTAAAATACTTAAGGTTTTATTGCAGAGAAAAGGCGAAGTTTTAAGTGGAGAGGAATTGTTTCAATTAATTTGGGAGGATGATTATTACTCAAAATCAACCAATACTATTACAGTTCATATACGAAATCTAAGAGAAAAGATGGGAGATTCTTATGAAAAACCGGAATATATTAAAACAGTATGGGGGGTTGGGTATATCATTGAAGCGTAAAAAGTGGAAAAGAAATTATTATGTTTTGGCATTTATAGTTTTTATACTCATATTGCTGTTTATTGATTTATATCTGGAAGGTAGTGTTGCAGAATATTTTGTAAGAACAATACTTGATGATAGACAAGAGGTATTGAATTTTAATGGATATCATGCAATAAGAGGAACTTTTCGATGGGATAAATTGAGAAATATATTGACATTTATAGCTGTTGGAGGTTTTTTAATAGTGGAAATTAGCATCTATGTTGCTTCTAAAATATCCAAAAATCATGAAAATGAGAGAGTAATAGCCCAAGTAGGGGAGAGGATTCGTCAGTTCCATGATGATGAAAATCCACCTGAAGTTTTGGAGTTAAAACCTATTGATGTGGAGATTAAATCAATTTTAAATGAAAAAGCAAGGATGGAGCAGGAAAAGGAAATAGAAATTCAAAAGAAAAATGATTTGGTTACATATTTAGCTCATGATTTAAAGACACCATTAACCAGTATCATTGGTTATTTGAACATTTTGGAAGAATCTGAAGTTCCAGAGGAAATACAAAAAGAATATTTAGAAAGAGTTTTGGACAAAGCCTATCATTTAGAGGAATTAACCGATCAATTTTTTGATATCACAAGATTTAATCTTCAAGAAATTCCTTTAAATAAAACAGAAATTGATGGCGAATTTTTTTTGCAACAGATAACAGATGAGCTTTATCCATTGCTTATGCCAAAAAAATTACAAATAGAATTGGATATCATACCAGGTTTTAAAATATATGGTGATGGAAGCCTTTTAGCAAGAGTCTTGAACAATCTTATGAAAAATGCTATTAGCTATAGCAACGAGAATTCTGTTATTAAAATTACAGGCAAGGATGATCCTAATGCAGCTGTTATAACTGTAGAAAACGATGGAGATATCATATCTAAAGAGGAGCTTAAATTAATATTTGAAAAATTCTATAGGAGGGATAAAGCAAGGGGGCAATCATCAGGCTCAGGGCTTGGACTTGCTATTGCAAAGGAGATCGTTGAACGCCATGGTGGGACATTAAAAGCGCAAAGCACAAATGGTCATACAACGTTTGAAATCTGTTTGCCACGCACTTAGCAGGAAGTCCCCTTCCAAAATTCCATGCTTTTAGGCGTCGTGAGTTTCAGCAAAATCTTTATAAAATCTTTATAATTCATATATAAAACGTGAATAAACCTTTGGCTTATTATTGATATATTAATGATAAGCCAAAGGTTTATTTGTTTTTTGAGGAGGGGTTAAAGTGGAATTAAAGATTGATAAGGTAACAAAACAATTTAAAGATTTAAAGGCTGTAAAAGATGTTGACTTAAATTTCACGCCGGGGATATGGGGGCTTTTAGGGCCAAATGGTGCTGGGAAAACAACGCTTATGAGAATGATGGTAGGCAATTTAAGGCCTAGCCGTGGAGAAATCTATTTTGATGGGGACACAATCCATAGTTTAGGCGGGGAATATTTAGAAAGAATAGGATATCTGCCTCAACATTTTGGATATGACAAGAATCAAAGTGTAGAAGACTTTTTACATTATATAGGCTCCCTAAAGGGGATTGACAAAGCTACAAGACATAAAAGAATTGCGGATCTTTTGGAACAATTTAATTTATCTGATGTGAAAAGTAAAAAAATAGATAAGCTTTCTGGCGGGATGAAAAGAAGGGTAGGGATTTGCCAGGCTATGCTCAATAACCCAGATATATTAATTGTAGATGAGCCAACAGCAGGACTGGATATTGAAGAAAGAAGAAATTTTCGCCAATATTTAACAGCAATTAGTAAGGATAAGATTGTTATCCTTTCTACGCATATTGTATCGGATGTTGAATTTATTGCAAATTATCTCATATTGATGGAAGACGGAGCAATCATTGAATCAGGAGAATGTAATACTTTAATAAATTCTATTGATGGCATGATCTTTGAAACAGTTGTAGAAGATGAAGAAATGAAGATATTAGAGCAGAAGTATTGCATTGTAAATTTCCACAATGAAGGGGATGGAAAGGTAAGAATTAGATATATTTCAAAGCTGCCGCTTAAAAATTCTAAGCTTATGAAACCTGATTTAAATGATTATTATCTTTCAAAGGTAAGGGGGGCGAAATAATGGATATATTTATTTCTGAACTAAAACGTCAAATGAATGTAAAAAGATTTATATCTTACATTTTAATTTCTATTATCCTTGGAGGATTATGGGCTTGGTTTATTATAGGTGGGCGGACAGAAGGTTTTATGATGACTGGCTGCTATAAAGGTCTTAAGGGAATGGAAGCCATAGAAGCTGCTGCAAAGGATAGAAATGTATATGCAGGGAAGATGACTACTAATAATTTTCAAAGAGGCAGTGAGGTACTTTTAGATTCAGCAAAAGGAAAAGGCGATGAAAGTGAAATCATAATGAACGATGAACTGCTGAAGTTGGAAGTTTATGCAGATACATTAGTTACGCAAAGTTTCAGGCTAAGTAGGATGTCAGGAGAAAGCTATCCTAAGTTTCCATGGTTTTCAAGAGATTTTGGCTCTCATTTTTATGAAAATGAAGAGCTATATTATCAAAATTTAATTGATACAAGTACTAAAAATCAGGCAGAAAAAGAGTTAGCTCTAAAAACTTGGAATAAGGTAGAAAAACCATATACTTACTATGGTGGATTTGAAGTGTGGAGAGATGGAGTTGAACATATTCAGATGTTTGGCTTTGTACTTTTAATAATTGTGAGCTTTTTTGCAAGCGGAATTATTGCAAGGGATAAGGAATGCGGATTAGATGAAATAATATCTACAACAAGTGAAGGACGAAGGGGGTTATTATTTGCAAAGCTTTTTATTCCGGTAATTATGGGATTTTTAATATACACTGCAGGAATGGGAACATATATTGCAATCTTAAAACACTTTCTTCCAGCTAATGCTCTTGAAACATCAATTCAAGTATGTTGTGGGGCAACTATACTGCCCTATAATTTAGGCGAACTAATGGATAAGATGGTATTATTTGGACTTATTGGAACACTTACAATTTCTGCATTTACCACTTTTGTTTCATCTAAAGTTAATAAAACTTCAACAGCAATGAGCATTATCGTGCTCATTATTATCAGTGGATTTTTATTGTCTATGGGGTTAGATGATTCTCCAATATTGAAAACAATGAGCTTAATTATGCCAGGCAGTTTGGCATTTTCCGGTGCTGAATTTGGCACGGTGCAAGTAGTTTCTGTCTTTGGTAAGGCAATGATGTCTTTAAAATTTCATCTATTTATTAGTATGTTGATATTTTTCATAAGTTTGATAATGATTTCATGGAATTATGTCAGGAGGTAAAAAGAATGCTGTTTTTGGAAATGAAGCGCCGCTTATGTTCAAAATATACATTGTTTTCTGTGATAGGTATTTTGATTATAACAGTAGGTTTAAATCTTATAATAGTAGAAGATCAAAAGGATATTGCTGTAAGTTTACAAGAAGAAGCTGTATATGAAGGAGATATCAAGGAAGAGAATCTTCTTTTATCGTTAAAAAAGGTTAGAGACGAAAAATCAGAAGATAGGCGTTATACATCGCAAGCGTTTATTATTGGTGGTCTTACTCATAATTATCCTGGGATTTTATATACAGAGAACAAAATTGAAGATTATCCTGATAAATATGCAGCGGAATTTTATCAATGTTGGAGAAATAAATTTAAGGTGCTATTAAAAAGGCTCCCAACAAAAGAGCAGAAAAGTGCACTAACCAAATTGAATGAAGTAAAAATTCCATTTGCTCAATACCCTGGATATTACCTTTACTATACTGCCCTTGAAAATATGCAGGTGATTTTTATCATAATTATATTTCTTGTTACATTCTTTGCGTCAGGAGCATATTCGGACAGCTTTGAAGACGAGAGTATGGAAATTATTACGACTACAAAAGCCTATAAAAAGAATATGATGATTAGAATTTTACCAGTAATATTTTATGGGATTTTATTGACAATAATTGCTGTATTGGGCACAGTAGGCATGATAAGTTCTGTTGTGGGATTTAAAGCATTAAAGACCAGTTATAAAATGATCTCCTTATTTTCTTTTGGAAATTTAAGCATAGGGCAAGCCATTATGATAATGATGCTTGCAGAAATTATCGGGGTATTTGCTTTATCAACTTTAATGGGATGTTTTTCTTTTAAGACAAAGAAAACAACCACAGCTATTGGCATAGGTGTCAGCATGAATGTATTTTTTATGATAGGAAGCAGACTTGTACCATCTTCGGCAAGCTTTATGAAGTATTTGTTAAATGCAATTCCTATGGCAAGTTCATATGTATTATCAAGTATGAATGGCTTTTCCATTTGTTTTGGCATTTGGGAGCCGTATGCAATAATATTGGAAGTTTCAGCAGTATCTTTGGTAGCTTTGGGGCAGTTACTTGGTCTTTTAAACTCAGGGACAGATACTTAATCTTTTTAGAAGATGTAAGTGAGAGATGAGAGTGACAGTTGCTCATTCTTTTATAGGGCTGCAGGTACAAGGGGATGGAGCTTTTAGGTAAGGCAGATATCAAGTAACTGTCACTATTGTTTATTGTTCCAATTGATACTAGGAAATGTCAATGACAGTTACTCATTCTTTCTACCAAAAAGATATAATCATTCCACCATTTCCAGCATAGGTTCCCATTGTTGCGCCCATATAATTTATTAATATGTCCTTTGGATTATATCTTTTATTTATTTCATTTTTTAAGAACTCTGCATCATCAGGATTATTTAGATGAGTAATCCCAATTACAGTGTTTGAGAAATCTTTTTTTCTTTCGCCGATTATTTCTATGGTTCTGTTTAAAAATTTTTTCTTTCCACGGACTTTCTCCGATATTTCAACTTTTCCATTTATACCTTCTAATAAAATTTTAAGATCAAGTATTTTAGCAATTGAACCTTTAAATTTATCTAATCTACCGCCCTTAACAATATTTTCAAGAGTATCTAAGAGAATTAGGATATTAATATGTTCTCTGCATTCTTTGAGTGCTTCAATTATCTTATCTACTGAAAGTCCCTCTGCTGCTAATTTTGCAGCCTTTATTATTAGCAAGCCATGGCCTAATGAGCCTGCTAAAGTATCAAAAACCGTTACATCTGCATGGGATATATCCCTTCCAATGCAAGCAGATTGATATGTGCCACTAAGGTGCGAAGACATCGTCAGGCAAAGCAATGGACCTTTGCTCGATAATCTTTTGAATGTATCAGCAAATGTTGATGGTGAAGGTTGAGATGTTTTTGGGAGCTCTTTTGAGGCACTCATTTTTTCGTAAAATTCTTGCGGGGTAAGGTCTACACCTTCTAAATATTCTTTGCCATCAATGATTATCGTCAAAGGAACTATGGAAATATTATATTTATCTATCAGTTCCTTGGGTAGGTCAGCTGAACTGTCTGTTATTAATTGAACCAAGCTATCACCTCCTAATTTATCCGATGGCTGCCATCCGTAATACCCCGCTTAAGGCGGGGAATGATGGATGCTACGCCCATGGATTGGCTCTTCTTAGACTTAGATGAAGAAGGGTATTTCTTATAAGCAGACTCCACCTGAGTCTTAGAATCACTGATAAAGCAGAAAACATTTTAACTTTTTTATTATTTACTGCTATTTAAATTTAAACTTGGCGAATTTTTTAGGATGCTTTCAATGTAATTTTAAAATAGATACTTTATACAATATTATTTTACTCCTAAATTTAAAATATGTCTCCCTTTATGGGGGGCAGATAAGAATTGTTTTTAGGGGGTATTGTACCTCTTTTAAAATTAAAAAAATCAATTGTAAACCCCAATTAGCCCATTTAATTTGGAAGACTAAATTAGACAGGGAAAATTAAAAGGGGTATAATTTACTTTTGTAATTAAATTATAAATCGTAAAATGATGATGAAAAGTAATTTATTGACTTATTGCACATTTTAGAATATAATAAAAATTAAGTAAAAGGTCAGTTACTGATTGAAATTAGGCATAAACTTCTATATAAGTTATTTTTCATATATGTTTATGACTTTTTTAGTTTTTTAATTATCTTACTTATAGTGTGGTGATAAAGTTGAGTGAGCAAGAGTATATTGTTAATAAGGTTTTAAATAATAATGTAATTCTTGCTTTTGATAAAATAAAAAAAGATGAAGTAGTTTTAGTTGAAAAGGGTATTGGATTTGGTAAAAAGAAAGGGCAAGTTATAGACTTAAGTAAGACAGGGATCAAAAAAATATTTCTATCCTTTGATGAGAGCGCAAAGAGAGAATATTATGAGCTTGTAAATAAATTAGATGGTGAGGTTATAGGGGTAAGTGAAGAAATTATTGCAATTGCTGAAGAAAAATTTGGTTCATTAAATGCTCATATACATATTGCACTAACAGATCATATTAGTTTTTGCATAGAGAGGTTAAAATCAGGATTTGAAATAGGCAATCCCTTTATTTATGAAATTAAGGCCCTATATGCTGATGAATTTAGAATTGGAGAAAAGGCTGCGGCATTGATTAAAGATAGATTAGGGGTTGAAATTCCAGAATCTGAGATAGGATTTATAGCTCTTCATATTCATGCAGCAAGGCAAAACAAAAAAGTTGGGGAAACAATAAAGGATACTAAACTTCTAATGGATTTGGTGAATATAATTGAGAAAGAATTATCGGTTAATATTCACGATACTGGATTAACATATAGTCGTTTAATAAATCACCTTAGGGCTAGCATAAGCAGGATGGAAGAACGAAAGTATATTAAAAATCCATTATTAGATACAATAAAGGAACAATTTAAAGAGTCCTATAAAATAGCTTCAAAATTAGGAGAATATATTGAAAAAACCAAGAAGATATATGTATCTGATGATGAATTGGGATATTTGGCATTACATATAGAAAGAATTAAAGAAGTAAAAAAGTGTGTTACTGAGTCAAATCAGGCATGAGCTTTTAATACATGATTAATGGTATTAATAGCTTGTGCCTTTTTATTTTATTTTAATTGAAAGGAGGGGATTATAGAATAGGTATTATTGTGTTCTCATATAAAATAAAATTTAAAATGTAAGGGGGACTTATAAATGAAGAAGTATTTTCAACGACTTGGCAGTTCATTAATGCTACCAGTAGCTGTATTGCCAGCTGCAGCGCTTCTTTTAGGAATTGGTTACGCAATTGACCCATCTGGCTGGGGAGGCGGAAGCCCTGTAGCTGCATTCCTCATAAAGGCTGGTGGATCTATCATCGACAATATGGCAATACTATTTGCTGTAGGTGTTGCACTAGGAATGGCAAAAGAGAGAGATGGCTCAGCTGGATTGAGCGGGTTGGTAGCTTATTTGGTAATTACAACCTTGCTTTCAACAAATACAGTAGCTATGATCAAAGGAGTTGATCCATCACAAGTAAATGCTGCATTTGGGAAAATACAAAATCAATTTATAGGAATTATGTCAGGATTAGTCGCTGCTTCGATGTACAACCGTTTCAGCGAAGTAAAACTACCAGATGCGTTAGCGTTTTTTAGTGGGAAAAGGCTGGTACCAATTGTTACCTCTGCTGTAATGTTAGTAGTTTCCGGAATATTCTATTTTATATGGCCTATTGTATACAGCGGATTAGTAGCTTTTGGTGAAGCAATTAGTGGATTAGGTTTTATTGGAGCAGGCTTATATGGATTCTTTAATAGACTTTTAATTCCAGTAGGCTTACATCATGCTTTGAATTCAGTATTCTGGTTTGATGTAGCTAATATCAATGATATTGGAAACTTCTGGGCTGGTACTGGAGTTAAGGGTGTAACAGGGATGTACCAAGCAGGTTTCTTCCCAATAATGATGTTTGGTTTGATTGGTGCTGCTTTTGCAATATATAAGACAGCAAAACCAGAACGTAAAAAAGAGGTAGGATCATTGATGTTTGCAGCAGGATTTGCTTCATTCTTAACTGGTGTTACTGAACCTCTTGAATTCTCATTTATGTTTGTTGCACCTGGATTATATATTGTACATGCTGCATTAACTGGTCTTTCATTAGCAGTTTCTGCATTTTTCCATTGGACAGCAGGCTTTGGGTTTAGTGCAGGTCTTATAGACTTTGTATTAAGTTCTAGACTTCCATTAGCTAATAAGCCATACATGCTTCTTGTACAAGGATTAATATTTGGTTTAATTTATTATGAACTGTTCAAGTTCTTAATTGTTAAATTCAATATAGCTACTCCTGGCAGAGAACCATTAGAGGCAGGAACAGAACAATTTAATGTAGAATTAAATGGAACTGATGCAGCTTTGAATTTGAAGTCAAATTCAAATAATAGTAAATATGCTACCATGGCATCTATAATATATGAAGGATTAGGTGAAGATAGCAACATAGTTTCAATTGAGAATTGCATTACTCGTTTAAGAGTAGAAGTAAAGGATATCAATAAAGTAGATCAAGGCAAAATTAAAAAAGCAAATATTCCTGGGGTTAAAGTTACTGGACCCAATAATATTCAAGTTATCGTAGGACCTCAAGTACAATTTGTAGCTGAGGAAATAGAAAAGCTAAGAAAATAAGTATGATAAGCTAATTTTAAAATCTGACAGAATAAAATATAGTAAAATAAGCATATTAGGGACGGTTAAGAAGTATTTCTTAACCGTCCCATGCCTTGTCCAATGCCTTTATATGTAAAACATTTCTTAACTGTCCCACATTAAATACACATTAAATACATTAAAAACCGTGTTTCAATCTGTAAAATAAGTTCCCATTGTTCTTTTCTGATGAATGATTAAAATATGGCACCCCAAATCTTGTAAAAAACCAAAAGCCAAGCCTTCGCATTCCTGCATCAAAACCAAAGGTCTTAAATGTTTTCATTGCACCACTGAATGAATAGAAGTTTTTGGCAGCTTTAAAAAATTCACATTGCAAATCAGCAGGAGATATTTTTGCAGGTTTAAAAACAACATTTGTCATATCGTAATACTCCCACTCTTTTGTTAACATTCTTCCCTCTTTTTCAAATTGCTCAAATACAGGAGTACCAGGATACGGTGTAAGTACAGCTGGCTGAAGCTGATATGCATTTATATCTTTGCAGAACTGTACAGTTTTATCAATATCTTCTATGCCGTCATAATCGAGTCCCAGTACTATACTTGCTATCATTTTAATTTTATACTTGGACAATTTTTCACCGCATCTTTTAATATCTTCAATGCTCTGCTTTTTGTTTACATAATCCAGGGAATCCTGATTCAAAGATTCTATCCCTATAAGAGTTCTTCTTAAATGAGCTCTGCTTAAAAGATCCAGCAGTTCCTCATCATTTGCCATATCAGTTCTTCCAAAGAAAAAAGTTTCCTTGAAAACAACGTCATTGTCTATCATTTTCCTTAATATTTCTTTTGCTCTTTTCTTGTCTGCTGTGAAATTATCGTCTTCAAAATTTACATATTTAAAGCCTGCTTTTTTATAAATCTTCAATTCTTCAATTACGTTGTCTGGTGTCCTTTTCCTATATGGATGAAACATCCTGGAAGTTGTGCAAAAATTGCATGCAAACGGGCATCCTCTTGAAGTCATAACATTTGCTGCTTTTGTAGGAGTCTTTAACAGCGTATAATCTGGAAAAGGAATCTCATCAAGATTTTGCGGAGGAGTTGCATAAACTATCTTATCTTTTATTTTGCCATAAATAACGTCTTCAATTACATTTTCTGCTTCTCCAACTATTACCTGATCAGCATGGCAAAGTGCTTCTTCTGGCATTGAAGTTGCATGCATACCGCCAATTAGCACTCTCTTTTTCATTTCATTTCTGAAAAAGTCAGCTATTTCATAGGCACGTTTTACATTACAAGTCATGGTATATATGCACACAACATCAGCGTCGCTCATTTTTGAATAATCTGGATCTGCATATAACTCCTCGTAGCATTCCACATCACAGCCAGAATTTTTTAAAATATGTCCCAATATTAAAGGACCTGTTATGTTATTCTTGTGTCCGTAAACATTTCCACCAAATCTGTAAAATGGATTTCTCCTAATATCTGCTGCAGGAGAAATAAAAATAACTTTCATTAAAATATTGGCCTCCTTTTTATATTTGCTCAATATAGAATTTTAAATTTTGCTATTTATATTGGACAAATTTTATAGATACCCCCTCTATATTTTTACAATTTGTCCAGCATTAAGCGAAGTCATAAGCTGCCTATTTTAAAATAGGCAGCCAGGTAAGCCAATCCTAAGTGCACTTACTATAAAGCAGCACTTAATGAATCATGCTGCTTTAATTATCAGCAGAAAAGCCTTTCTCGTTTTCTTCTTCTTTATACAAATTTTTAAATGCTGTTGAAAGCATAAGCTTTATTCTGTTCAGCTGGTTTACTTCGCTGGCACCCGGATCAAAATCTATAGCAGTAATGTTTGACTGCGGGTATCTAGCTTTAAGTGTTTTTAGCATGCCCTTGCCTGTTATGTGATTTGGCAGGCATGCAAATGGCTGCATACATATAATATTATTAACGCCGCTTTCTATAAGCTCTATCATTTCAGCTGTAAGAAGCCATCCTTCACCAGCCTGGTTTCCCATTGACAAAACGGGAGAAGAAATTTTAGCAAGATGCATTATTGTTGTTGGAGGCTTAAATCTTTTACTCTTTTTAAGTAAATTTTTAAGATCTCTTCTATAATATTCTATATAAAGTATTACAAGATCCCCTATTGTTTTACTTAGCCCCTTCCCTGAAAGATATTTGTGCTTAAATTTTTCATTATATGCACAGTACTCTACAAAACCTGTTAAATCAGGTACAACAGCTTCAGCACCTTCTTTTTCAAGTAAATCAACGATATTGTTATTTGCAATTGGATGGAACTTTACAAGAATCTCTCCTACAAGCCCTACTTTAGGCTTTTTAATATCATTAATTTCAAGATTATCAAAGTCGTATATTATTGCTCTTATATTTTTCTTGAATAAGCTCTTATCACTGCTTCTTACGGATTCTTTGCATTTTCCTACCCATTTTTCATATAATTTATTTGTAGAACCCTTTACCTTCTCATAAGGCCTTACGCGGTATACTACCTGCATAAGGAGTTCACCATATAAAAGTGCAATCATGCATTTTTCGGCCATATCCATTGAATATGTAAACCCAGGATTACTCTCTAATCCTGCAAAATTTACAGATATTACAGGTATATTTCCAAAGCCTGCATCTTTTAAAGCTTTTCTCAAGAAGCCTATATAATTTGAAGCCCTGCAAACTCCTCCTGTCTGCGTCATAATTACTGATGTATTATTTAAATCATACTTACCTGATTTTAGTGCAGAAATAACCTGGCCAACAACAATTATTGACGGATAGCAGGCATCATTGTTTACATATTTAAGCCCTTCATCTATTGCTTTTTTGTCAACAGATGGGAGTATTTCCAAGTTGTAGCCGCATGAGTTCAGAGCTTCTTGTATAAACTGAAAGTGTATAGGAGCCATTTGAGGAGCAAGTATAGTATGCGTTTCTCTCATTTCCTTAGTAAAAACAACCTTTTTTGTCATTGGGCCTTTCTTCTCAGGCACAAAGTTGTTTTTATCCCTTTCTTCCATAGCAGCTTTTAAAGAACGCAATCTAATTTTTACAGCTCCTAAATTGCTAACTTCATCAATTTTAAGTGAAGTGTAAATTTTGCCATAGTTTTCAAGTATCTCCTGTACCTGATCTGTAGTTACAGCATCAAGTCCACATCCAAATGAGTCTAATTGAACAAGCTCAACATTATTTTGTGTTGCTACAAAGCTGGCAGCAGCATATAGTCTTGCATGGTATGTCCACTGATCAACCACCCTTAAAGGCCTTTCAACTTTCCCTAAATGAGCTACAGAATCCTCTGTTAAAACTGCCATACCAAGTGAAGTAATTAAGTTAGGAATTCCGTGATTTATTTCGGGATCAATATGATATGGATGTCCTGCAAGTACTATGCCTTTTTTCCCAGTTTCCTTTAAATATTTTAAAACTTTCTCTCCCTTGTCCCTTATATCCTGCTTTGTATTTTCTTTTTCCTGCCATGCACTATCAACAGCCTCGTTTATCTCATTCCTTGGAATATGAAAATCTTTCTTTAGTACATCATAGAGCCTTTTTTTTAGATTTTCCTTATCATCGAAAGAAAGAAAAGGATTCATAAAGTTAACTTTATTTTCATTAAGCTCATCCATATTGTTTTTTATAACTTCAGCATATGATATGACAACAGGACAATTTAAATGATTATTGGCATCCTGCTGTTCTTTCTTTTCATAAAATATGCAGGGATAAAATATAAATTTTATTCCTTTGTTTATAAGATCCATTATATGCCCGTGCACCATCTTGCCAGGATAGCACACTGATTCTGAGGGAATAGTTCCTATTCCGCTTTCATATAAGGCTCTTGATGATGGCGCTGATAGTTCCACCCTAAACTTAAGTTTAGTAAAAAATGTAAACCAGAACGGATAGTTTTCATACATATTCAGCGCTCTTGGTATTCCTACTGTCCCTCTTTCAGCCTCTTTAATACTCAAAGGTTCGTATCCAAAAATTCTTTTATATTTGTAATCATAAAGATTGGGTATATTTTCTTCCTTTTTATTAAGACCGCTGCCTTTTTCACATCTGTTTCCAGTAATATATTTTTCTCCGTTAGGGAAGTTGCTTATTGTAAGCAGACAGTTATTTGTGCATCCCCCGCATCTTCTCATTGATGCTTTACATGTAAAAGAATCTAATCCATTCACATCAATAAGGGTTGATTTATACCCTTCGCTATAATTTTCCTTAGCAATAAGTGCAGCACCTAATGCACCCATGAGCCCTGCAATATCTGGTCTTACTGCTTCCTTACCAGATATAAGTTCAAAACTTCTAAGCACTGAATCACTATAGAAAGTTCCTCCCTGTACAATTACCTTATCTCCAATTTCATCGGGATTTCTTAATTTTATAACTTTAAGCAGTGCATTTTTTATAACAGAATATGAAAGCCCTGCAGATATATCACCAATTGTTGCCCCTTCCTTTTGAGCCTGTTTAACTTTTGAATTCATAAAAACAGTGCATCTTGAGCCAAGGTCAACAGGTTTGTCCGCTGTGAGCCCTGCATTAAGAAAATCCTCTACTCCCATATTTAATGAATGTGCAAAGGTTTCCAAAAACGAGCCGCACCCTGATGAGCATGCTTCATTCAAAAGTATACTATTTATAACGCCATCTTTTACTCTCATGCATTTCATATCTTGACCGCCAATGTCAAGTATAAAGTCTACACCAGGAAGAAAAAATTCTGCAGCTCTATAATGAGCTATAGTTTCAACCTCCCCTATGTCTATATGAAGTGCTGCTTTAATGAGTTCCTCTCCATAACCTGTAACAGCAGAATTAACTATTTTTGCATCTTGAGGCAAAATGGCGTATACTTCCTTTAGTATTTCAACAGTAAGCGCCAGTGGGTTACCTTTGTTGCTTCCATAATATGAGTAAAGTATTGTACCTTCCCCATCAATTAAAACTGCCTTTGTAGTTGTGGAGCCTGCATCAATGCCTAAAAAGCATTTTCCATGATAAGTTGATATATCCCCTCTTTTTGCTTTATGGCTTTCATGTCTTTTTCTGAATTCATCTAGCTCTTCTTGGTTTAAAAATAAAGGCCTCATCTTTCCTACTTCACAATCTGGTAAAGAATTTAAACCTGAAATTCTCTGCTTCAAGTCCCCAAATGAGATGGCATCTTCATCTTTTGAAGCAATTGCGGCCCCCATAGCAACAAATAATTCGGAATTTTTAGGGAATATTACGTCGTTGTCCTTTAATTTTAGTGTTTTTATAAACCTTTTTCGAAGTTCAGATAAAAAGCTTAATGGACCTCCTAAAAATGCAACTTCTCCTTTTATTGGTCTTCCACAGGCAAGTCCACTTATTGTCTGATTTACAACTGATTGAAATACTGAAGCTGCAATATCATGTTTGTCAGCTCCTTGATTTAGTAATGCCTGAATATCTGTTTTTGCAAAAACACCGCAGCGTGAGGCAATAGGATATATAACCTTATGCTTTTTTGAAAGCTCATTTAATCCTGAAGCATCAGTTTGAAGAAGGGATGCCATCTGATCTATAAAGGCTCCCGTCCCCCCTGCACATGAACCATTCATCCTCTGCTCCATGCTTCCGCTGAAATAAGTTATCTTAGCATCTTCTCCTCCGAGTTCAATTGCAACATCTGTATCAGGTATAAATTTTTCAATGGAACTTACGCAAGCAGTAACTTCCTGTATAAATGGTATATGCAGCCATTTATTTACAGAAAGTCCTCCTGAGCCTGTTACCATTACTGTAATTTTGCTATTTTTAAACTTATTATATCCTTCACAGATAAGTTTAAAAATAGTACTTTTTATATCTGAGAAATGTCTTTGATATTTGCTGTAAAGCATTTTAGCATTATTGTCTAAAACCACGAGTTTAACAGTTGTTGACCCTACATCTAAACCTAAATGTAAAACCTGTTCCATATAACCCAGCTTATAAAGCTATTTCCCCCCTTATCTATATCAAACTTATTATTATTATATTATGCTATATTATGCCTTATTATGATGATTGATGTATTTTTTTGTATATATACATCAATATTATACTAACACAAAATAGCGTATAGCACCAAATTAATAATAAGTAATGATAGTCCAAATAAAATAAGAAGTCAAGTTTTGGCGAATCATGTTTGGGACAAGAATACTTGATTCATTTAGTACTATATTTTAAAATATGAATGTTATCATTAAAATATACAAAAATAAAATTTTAGACATAACAGTTAGGGGATGATATTTTATGAAAAGCAATACAAATGTTGAATCGCTACCATTATATATTGAAATATATAATCATTATAAGGATTTAATAGTTTCAGGGAAGCTAAAGCCTGGAGCTAAACTGCCGTCCATAAGAAAGTGTGCACTTGAAAGGATGATAAGCAGGACTACTGTTGAGGCTGCATATCTTCAGCTGTCAGCAGAAGGGTATATAATTTCAAAACCGGGAAGCGGCTTTTATGTTTGTGAAGTAAATTATAGTGATATCCAAAAACCTACTAAAAAGAAATATACAAAGGTAGTAAACAAGAAAAAGCCATCCTATGATTTTGTAAGTTATTCTGTGGATAGTAAAAGTTTTGATTTTGATTTATGGAGCAGGTATATAAAAAGCGCACTTCGCAATAAAGAAAGGCTTTTACATTATGGAGATACAAAGGGCGAATATGATTTAAGACTTGCCATAACTCATTATGTGTCAGAGCATAGAGGAGTTATATGCGAGCCTGAGCAAATTGTAGTTGGAGCAGGCGTACAAAGTTTGCTTAATATTTTATGTTCCTTAATAAAAACATCTTCACCTGTTGTATTTACCGGTGTTGATTTTGTTAAAGGAAGGGTAGTGTTTAGAGATAGGGGATTTAAAACAATTTTTTACGGAAATTTAACAAATGATTTGTCAGATTTTGAAAAAATAAGCCCTAAGATTATATATACGTCCCCATCCCATACCACTCCATGGGGAGATGTTATGCCAATTAAAACGAGATTATCTTTGCTTTCATATGCAAAATCACATGGATGTTTAATAATAGAGGATGATTTTGATAGTGAATTTAGATATTATGTAAGGCCTGTGCCGTCCCTTCAAAGTTTAGATGGGGGACAAAATGTTATATATATGGGCACTTTTTCAAGATTACTTCTTCCTTCAGTTAGAATTAGTTTTATGGTTTTACCAATAGGTTTAGTTGATGAATATGAAAAGGTGGGAAAAAATTATAATCAAACTGCATCAATAACCGAACAAATAGCTCTATGCCAATTTATTCGTGATGGACATCTTAATAAAATAATTAAAAAAGCCCGAAAACTGTACATAACTAAAAGCAATACTTTTTGTGCCTGTGTTAAAAAGATTTTTAAAGATAAGGCTGAAGCAATTCCAAGCCTAGGAGGTTTTTTAACTCAACTTGAGGTTAAAACAGATATGTCATCAAGTGAGCTTGTTAAAAGAGCAGCTAGCGCAGGGATTTTAGTAAAGCCACTGGATTTAAATGAGAAAAAGGGTTATCCAAGAATTTTATTGTGCCTATCCGGAGTAGCTGAGGAAGATTTTGAAGAAGCATTAAACTTACTTAAGGATGCATTTTTTAATGAATAATAGATTTATAAAGAAGTTACATTTAATATAAGCATATATGCAGCTAAAACTATTTTCATTTCTACAGACGATATGTACAAATTTATAACAACATTAGGTTATGAATATTCTATTATTGACCTATAAAAAGGTCAGATAATTAACTTTTGCAAAAGACAAAGCCCTTATAGTTGGGCTTTTAAACAGACAGAGCGGCTGCAATCGTCTTATTTGATAAAATTAGAATATCGGATATTGCTTTTGCCATTCTGACAAGTGTGTTCTTATTCAAAAAATAGAGGGCTACACAAGCCTAAAAGGAAGTGAGGTGTTTGGTTGAAAGACATTCGAAAAATAAATGCTGTGAAAAAAATAATAAATAAAATAATTAAGGGATGAGTTTTATGTTAATTATAGAAAAAGCTAAAAAGGAAGATGCAAGAGCTATACATGATATTTCAAGGGAGCTTAATATAAGTTATGCTAAAGACAAAGATAAAGGGGTTCTATTAAGAATAATTCCTGAAGAATATATTGAACAAAATATAGATAATTTTATTGCAGCGAGACTTCATGGCAGTATGGCAGGTTTTTTGTGGTTTAATACTCAATATCCTGAGGAGTTACTAGGTGATACTATACTGCAAGGTAATATAGATAACTGTATTTATTCAGAACAAATTGCAGTAAAGAGGGAGTATGAAGGCTTAGGTTTAGGAAGAAAGCTTTATGAGTTTATAAAAGTAAATAACCCAGATAAGGGTATACTAGTACTTGTAAATACTGCCCCTGAAGGTAATAAAGCTTCCTTCAGCTTTCACACAAGTATAGGGTTTAAAACCGTTGGTATATTTCACAAGAAATATTTCTGCGGCTTTGAAGATTTTACTTCAAAACTTTTAAGGCTGTAAAAAGTTTATTTCTTTGTGTTTCCAAGGACGGGAACGTGGAGACGGTATGCTTGATGTCAAGAGTGGGGAAGTAAGAACGTCAAAGCATTTTGGAATAAAGGGATTTCCGTGATTTTGAACTCATATTCAAGCCGGGTTCTAGGTTGCGGAAGTTTTTATTATAAGAACATATCTAAAGCCCCGAAAATGCAGGGCCGAGTGGATATTATTACTACTGTAAAAGTGGGGCTGAATTGACAAGTTTACTATGGCAACAAAAGCAGATAAAATGATATAATTAGACTAGTCATCATACGGAATATTAGATAGCAAAATGATTAGTCATATACTTTTTAAAATGATAAATTTGAATTTAGGAGGGGATAAATATGAGCAAATACAAACCGCCATTTCACATGACAGATAAAATAACAAATCTGGTTGCGGAAATCAGTGAACAGGTTGGACGTGTTACAGTTTTGTCGCACGGCAATCTAAATCCACATCTTCGCAAAGAAAACAGAATCAGAACAATACACTCATCGCTTGCCATTGAGCATAATTCATTGTCTTTGGAACAGGTAACAGCTATTATTGACGGAAAACACATCCTTGGTAATCCGAATGAGATAAAAGAAGTTCATAACGCATATGAAACCTACGAAATGATGCTAAATCTGAATCCGGCTTCTGTAGATGATCTTTTGAAAGCACATAAAATGATGATGAATGGGTTGATACCTGAAAATGGCAGATTTCGTTCTGGCGATGTCGGTGTGTTTGATGGAGATGTAGTTGTGCATATGGCACCACCGGCGAATTTGGTGCCCGGACAAATTCATGATTTGTTTGCGTGGCATCAGAATTCTGAAATGCATCCGCTGATCAAAAGTGCGATTTTTCATTATGAATTTGAGTTTATTCATCCGTTCGCTGATGGAAATGGACGTATGGGCAGAATGTGGCACAGCTTACTGCTGGGACAGTGGAAGGAATTGTTTTACTGGCTGCCAATTGAAGAATTAATAAGGACACGTCAGAAAGAGTATTATGATGCTCTTGGCAAATCAGATAAAGAAGCTGACAGTTCTGCTTTTGTAGAATTGATGCTTGAAATAATTGCAGATACATTAAAACAGATAACTGTCGTCGGGAATGCTGAAAGCACACCGCAGTCTGATATGACTGCGCAAGTTGTAAAATTGCTTGAAGCACTGAGTGATGAAACATTATCAGCTTCGGAGATAATGAAACGTCTCGGCTTATCTCACAGACCGACATTTAGAAAGAATTATCTGAACCCTGCATTGGAACAGGGATTGATTGAAATGACGATTCCGGATAAACCGAATAGTCGTAATCAGAAATACTATAGGAAATAACTTAGTCGGTTAACTTAGTCGCTTTGACCGACCAAGTTAACCGATCAAGATACTAACGAGCACGGTGCCAGCCTCTTGGCATTTGACATTCGAAGGCAGTTTATTGGAGCCAGAGGGAGATTAAATAAATTTTACATTTCGCAAAGGAGTAATAATGCAGCTTCCTTTAGTTGATTCAATGAATTAAAATTGCTGGCCTTTGAACCTATTGCCCCTGATGTAGCTTCACTTTTCATCCATCCACTTATGTTGCCGGTGTAATGCCATGATTACTTGCAACTAATGAATTAATGAAATAGGAGATTTCAATTTATAGTTTGGACTTATGGAGTAGCTCCTACATAAATAGGCTTCTGATTAATAATGAAAACGCAAGTGTGCAAGTACAGAAGACTTTGTAGAAAATATCAAGATTTTAGTATAGGAAGGTTAAAAATATGCTTGGATTAAAACGGGGAATAGTTAAGCTGTGTGACCATGATAAAGCATGGGAACAAAATGCAGCTCAAACAATAGAAAAGTTAAAGGCCATATTTGGCAATGCTGCAGCTGATATTCAACATGTCGGAAGTACTTCAATTGTGAATATCAAGGCTAAGCCGATAATTGATATTGCCGTTGCGGTAAACAATTATGACGAAATAGCAAAGCTTATTCCTGCACTTGAACAATCAGGATTTATGCATTGTGAGCACAATGTGCCGGGAGATATGCTTTTTGTATGTGGTGATCAAAATGCTGATATAAGAACACATTATATTCATGTGGTTAAATCAGGCAGCAAAGAATGGCATAATTACATAAACTTCAGAAATTATTTGAATGCAAAACCTGATGCTGCAAAAGAATATGAGGCCCTAAAGCTTGGACTTATGAGTAAATACCAAACTGACAGATTAGCATATACAGATGGCAAGGCAGAGTTCATCACTCATATTTTACGAAAGGCACAGGTGTGGTCTTTTCTTGGCAAGACAGTAACTGTAACAATTGATCGTCCGCTTGGCAGTGCTCATCCAAAGCATGATGATATGATATATCCCATAAACTATGGTTATATTGATGGTGTAATTGCACCCGACGGCGAAGAACTTGATGTATATATTTATGGAGAGAATAGACCGCTTGATGAATTTACGGGTAGGGTTATCGCAATTGTACATCGTGAAGATGATATTGAAGATAAGCTTGTTGCTATATCGGATGGGATTGTATTTTCGGCATCAGAAATTAAATCTGCGGTTTCATTTCAAGAAAAATATTATGACAGCAGAATAGAAATGTTCAACCCCAAAATTGTTCATATTCTTGGTGCATCAGGTTCAGGTACAACAACACTTGGAAATGCAATAAGCGAAAAATACGGCTTTAAGCATCTCGACGCTGATGACTATTTTTGGCTTCCAACCGATCCTAAATATACAACGAAAAGAGAGCCTTCCGAAAGGCAAAGACTGCTTTCTGAAGCTATAGCAAAAGCAGAAAGATGTGTAATATCTGGCTCATTATGCGGCTGGGGTGATATATTTATACCTAAATTTGAATTGGTTATTTTAATAGAGACTCCAACAGAAGTAAGAATTGAACGCTTAAAGCAGCGTGAATACAACCACTTTGGCAACCGTATTTTGCCCGGCGGGGATATGTACAAAAATCACATTGAATTTCTTGAGTGGGCAGCAAAATATGATACTGCAGGAATTGAGCAAAGGAGCAGAGCTTTGCATACAGAATGGCTCAAAAAGATAAATTGCCCTGTTATAACTGTTGATGGAACAAAGCCAATAAATGAAATATTAAAAAAGGTTGGGTTGAGCAATGGATAAAAAATTGCATTTATACAAAAGATAATAGAAATCGTTTGATTGTATAACTATGTAGATGTATATTATATGCCCCCATTAATGGTACTAACGCCCATATATAAATAGTATATATTGGTATTAATGCGCGTAAATACAAAATTAAGGGGGGATTATATGAAAAAGTTTTTAATAATACTTATAATGATTGGCACAGCAGTTGCTTTGTACTTTGCATTTACTTTTTTCCCGGACAATAGGGGAATACAAGGGAGGTATGCTTTTGTTGATATTAACTATGTAAGCCCGCTTTCCTCAACTTTGTGGTCTAAGGAGTCACGAAAAAACATTCAATATACTATCGGTAAAGACTATTTCGCCATCGAACCGGGAGAAAAGACGAAATGGGTTGATGTTTCTTACAAGAAAGAAAGAATAGATGCAGCTTTTATTAAAGCTCAGTATGGCATGGAATCGTTAGCTAAAGAATATATCAAGATTTTTTTTAGCAAAAGTTCAAAAGGCTATAGATATGTTATCATAGATAAGAATAAAAATGAGATCGGATACCATGTTTTTCGAATCGGTGGAGATATTTATGTTTGTGAAACATACAAAGATTATCATAAAAATGGTTTCGTGAAAATCGAGGAAGTGAAGAAGCTCAATTAGTTTTAAATATCAGAAAAATTTAAAGATATAATAAAACCACATTAATCGAAAGGTGCAGCTCATCAACGGCTGCACCTTTTGTTTAATTAGCGGAAAAAGCCAAAGGGTTGACAAGACAGGATTACTTTTTCGGTGGCGAGAAGATAAGGTTGCTGTCAAGTTGGGGTTGTATTGGGCATATCTGACAAGAATGGCTGTAACAGCATTGAGCTGCTTGCTTGTAAAAAGACTGTTCTATTTTTCCGGGCGAAAAATAATATTTGAAGGGCACCCATGGAGCCGGAACGACCTTACAGATATAGGTGCTCTGATTGAAACTCCTCCACTTTAGCATAGCAAATTCTGCCAAAGGCGGTGGAATGGTAATGATTGAATTCTAATGCATAAGTGCCAGCCTTTTGGTATTTGCATTTCATAATTTTAAATGTCAAATGTCAAGAGACTGGTACTTATAACCGGCACTTATAACCGATATTGTAATGATATACTTTATATTGTAAAATATAAGGATACAAACAAAAATTGGTTTGGAGTGATAGTGTTACTATGAATTTAAACACAAAAAACGTTTTTAAAGGAATATATGCCCTCTTACTTGGATTGTTAATGGGTATATTGACGGTTATGGGACAGAAATACCTTCCCGGTTCATTAAACTCATTAGCAAACTCAGGTGCTATTTGGTTAATTCCAGCCTTCTTTATGGCTTCAACTGCGGAAAAAAAGCTCCCCTCAATTATACTTTGTGCTGAAACACTGATTGTCTGTGTTATTTCCTATTATTGGGTAGAATCCATTTTTAATCAGCACACCTTTGCTTTTGGGGACTTCTATTTTTATCTCTGGCTTATATGTGCTGTAATTGCCGGTATTATTTTCGGATTTGGCGCTAATCTTTACAGACAAAAGAGTACACATTATAATTGGGGTGCAAGCCTTCTTCCTGCCGTTTTTCTCGCGGAAGGCCTAAGCGAAATAATCCATTTATCTGAATATATGCATATGATCCCTGCGGTCATAGGAAGGATTCTATTAGGTTTTGCTCTGTATTTTATCATATATAAGAAGGACTTTTATCAATGGGAATCACTAATTTCATTCGGTTCATATACAGTATTGGGAGTTATTGCATACGAGCTTCTTTTTAAGTTAACAACATAAAAACGATATATTAAGAAAACATTCTTTTGCCAAGGCCCCACCAGGTTTAAACGGAATCTTTTTTGACCGCTCAAGGAATGGTGACAAATTTTAAGCTTTTGAATTAAAAATCAATTCTTTAAATACCTTTACATCTTTTTTATATACATTTTCACTAAATGCCTTACTTATTACCCTGCTTGATTCCCTATAAAATATTGATGGAACATTAGTAACTTCATAATAATATAAATTATTTTTTTTATATATAGGCTTGTCTATAGTCGTATAAACAGTACCTTCTATTGCATTCCCTAAATCTGCTGCTGCATCTATAATTAAACAGTTATCCTTTAATTTTTTTTGATCTTCAAAACTTAGAATATGAGTATTAGGTTTATCAACTCCAATTCCATTTATTATTACATCATATTCTCCAAGTTTATCTTTAAGCTCATTTAAGGTCTTTCTATAGAACATATTTATATTTTCAGTAAATTTCGAACATATAAAGAATGCACCTTGTGCCACATTGCCTGAACCCAATATTGCAATTTTTTTGTTTGAATTAGGAAGCATTCCCATAGTCATAAATGCATGTAAAGTAGCAGAATACCCTGCTATAAAACTGTTCTCCCTAACAAAATTGGGTTTAATCCAAGTTATTTTTTCTTTTTGATCCTTATAATATACAGAAGGGTAAATATTATCTAAGTCTACAACTATAAGATTTTTAGGAATGGCTTGCTTTTCCATAAATTCTTTTCCAGAACCTGCTGGATGGGTCCAGCCTATTATCATTTGATTTTCTCTTAAACTATTATAATCAGATGGTTGTATTAATTTTAATGATACTATTGCATCACATTCTTCAAATATATCCTTCCTACTGGCTACTTTGCACCCTGCCTTTATGTAATCTCTATCTGATATATCTAAGTTGGCTCCAAAATTTTGCTCAACAACTATCTCATTTTCAAAATTACTAATATCTTGAGGCAATAAGCAAACTCTTTTTTCATTTGGATAATTAGGTGTGATAAAACCAAGTTTCATAATTTTTTTCACCTCCTTTATTATAAGCGTTCATAGTATATCCCTTTTTCCCATTCTTAGGTTATTTTATGTTTCTACTAATTTAATATCAATATTTATGTAATCATTTAATCTACATAGTATTTTTTGTTTATATTCTTCACTTTACAAAATTATCATAAGGGAATTTTTTCGATAAATTCTTTTTGATAAGAATACAACTTTTCTGAAGCAAAAAATTCTTTTTATAGTAGAAATCTCATTTACTGAACTATTTTTATAAGCTGTTTTGAAAAGTTCATAAGCAAATGAGGGATATGCTTGCAAATTATCTATATCATTTTTATTTATATAGTTTACATAATATAATAAGTTAGTTTTGACACTATGTCAAGAGAAAGTGCTAATTAACAGAGATTTCGCTAAATGCAAGTTAAAATAAAACACTTAAGGGTATACTAGTACTTGTAAATACTGTCCCTGAAGGCAATAAAGCTTCCTTCAGCTTTCATACAAGTATAGGGTTTAAAACCGTTGGTATATTTCACAAGAAATATTTCTGCGGCTTTGAAGATTTTACTTCAAAACTTTTAAGGCTGTAAAAAGTTTATTGCTTTGTGTTTCCAAGGATGGGACTATCGAGCACCCAATGTCCCTAGCTTTGCTATGGCAAAATAATATAAAGCCACTTATAAGTGGCTTTATACTTAGAATATCAAAGTAAATTGTTTATTAAAACACAATATACCTTTCGGTATTTTTAAAAACCCAACAAAAATTTATGCATTTTATAAATATATATTCATTCAAATCTGGGATTTAGTTTAAACCTGGCCCTTTTTTTGGAGGTTTCCCAGGCAGCATACTTTAATCACAAATAATTTCTCTTGCAATGTTTTTATCGCTTTTTTCCTTATTATTATAGGCGGTAAGTTTAAACGACAATGTAAACGGTTCAAATTTGCACTGATACTTTTCCAACTGACGCTGTCCACAGGAGTTACTGCCTAAGCCGTTTTGCTTGTAATCGATATCCAAAACAATATAATCACGTTTCTTTAGATTACAAGTATGTTTTGCCAGTTCTATATCCTGATCTTCGTAATATTGCGCGCTGAAATTGAATGTATCCTCTGCAGTTGCCACCAATCCCATCCCTCTGTCATTGGTAAATGATGCCCATGAGGTGTCAATATGATTTCCATTTTCCTGTGGATGAACATAATTAGTAAACATTTCGTCTACGGTACGCTGGTAAAGACCAAATAGTCCAGCTTCCTTGGAATCCACATAGGTTTCACCAGGACCGCGTCCAAACCATCTTACATTGCTCAGTTCCTTAGAAATATGCATGGTAACACCGATTTTTGGAAGCATCTTAGGCGCACAATCCAACTTTCCACTCGGAACACCGGATACTGTTATTGCAATATCACCGGTAGGATAAATCTTGTAAAGGTATTTAGTCAGATAATGCCATGCACCATTCGTCGTTCCGTTTAAAGTGTTAACTTGTACTTCAACATGATTATTTTCTATACTATATTGAATATCCTGAACAACTTCGTGCTGCAAATGCAGGAAATACTTTGTCTTGTAGTCAGGTACCAGCTCATCCATATCGTTATCGATTGGTGCTCTCCACAGGTTGAGCTTTGGCCCTTTCTCAAGGATTGTTACACCATCGCGTACAACATTCAGCATCGTGCCACGTACCAGGTCAAAGGAAATGCTGAAGTTATTGCCGATAATATGAAGCATGGTAGGCTCTTTGGTTATACTAAGCTTTCCGATAGGTGCCACTTTATACTTATCCTTATGAATCGGAAGTTTAAACTGCGCAGTAGCCAGTTCATAGCCGGCCTTTGCATACATGGTATCCCGATTAAGACGATATGAGAAGTTAATATAGTATTTTGTGCCGGCTATCGGTTCAAATCCTAGCTGATATGGGACGACAATATCAGCTTCACTGCGTGCGGGAATAGACGGCAGCTGCATAACTCCGCTTTGCAGACAAATATCGCCCTCCATTATCGAATAAACAAGTTCAAAGCAATTCAAATCGGCGAAATCGTATCTGCTGATTAAATGGAAAATTCCTTTTTCAAGGTCAACAGCAGTAGTTGTAATTGGTTCAATAACTTTCTTATATTCCAGCAATCCTGGAGAAGGCTGACGATTTGGCATCAACAGGCCGTCAATGCAGAAAGTTTTATTGCTCGGATCATCTCCAAAATCGCCACCGTAACGATAATAAACTTCACCATTTTCTGTTTCAGTATAGATACCGTGATCGAACCATTCCCAAATAAAGCCACCCTGCAGCTTATCGTGTGCATATGTGAGATCCTGGTATTCCTTCAGGTTTCCTGGACCATTTCCCATGGCATGGCAATACTCGCAATGCACATGCGGTTTTTTACTTTTTTCAATGATATCCTTCATGAGGTATGGCTTCTTATCGTTTTCAAGCCAAGTGTACATTGTGCTGTATACATCAACAACTTCAGTCTCGAAATCACCCTCATAATGAATTAATCTTGTCGGATCCATTTCCTTGGCTTTTTTTGCCATGGCGCGGAAATTGCAACCAAAATCTGATTCATTGCCAAGAGACCACATTAGAATCGATGGGTGATTTTTCTCCCTCTCGATCATACGCACCATACGGCTGACATATGCGAGTTCCCATGACGGATCATCTGTAATCCACTTGTAATTGCCGGTCAGTTCAAAGCCGTGGCATTCCAAATCAGTCTCCGCAATAAGGTACATACCGTATTCATCGCACAGGTCATATAGATAGTATGAATTTGGATAATGCGATGTTCTGATTGCATTGATATTATGTTGCTTCATCAGGATAATATCTTTTTCAATTTCTTCTTTTGCAACTACACGTCCGTTTTTTGGATTAAAGTCATGACGATTCACACCTTTGAGCTTAATTGCAACGCCGTTGACAAGGAATGTGTCACCGTGGAGGACGATATTGCGGAAACCGATATTTTGTGGAATGACTTCAATTATCTTTCCATCTTTTTCTGTTGTCAGATACAACTTGTACAGATTCGGGCACTCTGCCGACCATTTTTTAGGATTTTCCACGTTCTCGCTCAGTTCAAAATGATCTTCGCTAGCTGCAGTGCTTTTTTCAAATATAAGATTGCCGTTGTCATCATAAAGTGCAGCATTAACGACTTGTCCATCCGCTTTCGAGAACCTACCACTGACATGTAAAACCGCATTTTTACAAGCATCGTCTAACTCTGTTACTACTTTATAGTCATAAATGCCGTTTTGCGGAAGGCCAATAAGTTCTACATCACGATAAATGCCGCTGAGCCACCACATATCCTGATCTTCAAGGTAAGTTCCATCCGACCACTGATATACTCGCACTGTAATATCATTTTGACCGATAACCGCGATGTCGGATATATCAAATTCAGCTTCGTTTCTTGCACCTTTACTGTAGCCAACGAATTCGCCGTTTACCCATACATGGTAGGCAGAGTCTACTCCGCAAAAGCGTAGGATGATTTTCTTGTCCGCAAAATCCTGTCCGATTGTGAAAGTCCTTTTATAAATACCGGTAGGATTTTCGGTTGGTACATACGGCGGATTAATTGGAAAGTTGTACCACAAATCTGAATAGTGCATCTTTCCATAGCCTTGCATCTGCCAGTTTCCCGGCACTACAATGTTATTCATATCAGCTACATTGAAATCGCTTTTATAGAAATTTTCAGGACTGTATTCTGGTGCATCAAGGAACATAAACTTCCATTGACCGTTCAAATTTTTAAAAGCATGTGTATAGCAGTTATCCTTTCGATCGGCTGCATTTTTATTCGGAAAGCTCAGAAAATGTGCACGAGCCGGTAACCGATTTATACAGTCTTGCGAAATATTTTCCCATGTTTTCATATGCATTTCACCCCTTCGTTATAATTAAGCCTATTTCAAATTATTCTTTTTCGTTCTTATCCGAAATATTTGCTTAAGCAATTTTTTTGCTTTTCTTCTCATATCTATTCCAGCAAATAACTGCAAATCCAAGGAACACAACTAGACCTATAATATTATAGACTAGCATATTAATCGGCTTTGTTACGCCTTTTTCAAGTGTGCCATTCAGCTGTGCAATCATAGTAGACGGCTCTGGAACTGTAGACATAAAGAATACAAACAAGAACATGCAAAACAAAGTAATACCAGCTGCGATACCGAATTTACGGTTTCCCAGTCTGAAAGCGCGGGGCATATCATCTTTTTTCCATCTTAGAACAATGTATGCCGCAAAGAAGAACAGCATAGGAATCAATGCAGTAGATGCGGTCATGTTGGTTAAAGTTTCAAGGAAACTGTTCATAGAATTTACACCAAGTGCTGGAATCAACAGCATAATGCTGACCACAACAGCCTGAAGAATCAGTGCATTATAAGGAGTGCCCTTATCATCAGTCTTAACAACCCAAGACCCAAAAATGCCTTCTGGAATTTCTGAGAAAAGAACCTTTACAGGAGCAGCAGTCCAAACCATTAAAGAGCCTAAGTTGCAGAGCAGCATAACAAAACCAACGAACCTTCTAACAATACCACCCATGCCAAAACGCTCGCCAATGATATAGAATGCATCGAAAATACCGTTAGAGAAGTTATTAGATAATACATTTGAAGGAACAACAAGGCCAATTGCAACTACACCCAATGCATACACACCGCCGATTACAAGGCTGGAAGTTATCATGGTATGCACAAATGCTTTATTACCGCCCTTAATATCTTTAACGTAGCAGCCGATACTTTCTGCGCCGCCGACAGCCTGGAATACCCATGCCATTACCATGAAGAATGTCCAGTCAAATTTTGGTGCCAGAGTGCTTGCATTAAATTGTTGTGCTGGTTTATCACCAAGTCCAAATACAATAATAAACGCGGAGACAATAAATAAAATACCAATGCCAATTTTAGCAAGACCAGCAACATTAGTTACCTTTGATATCCAGTCAATGCCTTTGATACAGATAAAGGTTGCAATCCAAAATACGATAATAGATACAATAGAGGATACGATTACCATATTATTGCCATCAAATATATTGTTGCCAAGAATGAAATATGATGAATAGATTAGAGTTTTTGGAACCAGTGAGCAGAAAAAAAACAAGTTAACAAAAAAATATGACCATGCACCTAAGAAGCCCCATTTAGGACCAAGTGCGCTTGAAATCCATTGATGGATACCGGATTCACTTTCTGCATTTGCAGATGTAAACTCTGCAACCATCAAAGAATACGGAAGAAAATAAAATATTGTGGCGAATAGGTATCCCGGCAGTGCCGACAAACCAATTGCTACTGTATTATCGATAAGACTAGGAAAACTAAATACGGCTGAAAAGGTCAACATTAGCAATGATAGAGAACCTAGCTTTGCTCTTCGGTTTGTATTTTCCATAAGGACATCTCCCTTTTTATATTTTTTTGATAAGTTGTACAACTAATATATATATCTTAGTTTCTTTGCATAATTATAGGCTATATAATTTGTTGATAAAACATATCATTTTGTTGATTTTGATTATTTATAAAATTATAAATACTGTACCGTCGTTCATTGATTGCTATAGAATAGCGGCTTTACGAAGTGCAATTTTTAGTGTAAAATAATTTCTGATATCTTTTAAAAAGCAGTGATAGTAATTTTGACAGCTAAAAAGTTCCAAATTATTTTAATCTATGTATAAATATATATTCATTTTTTATTTTAAATTTTAAATGGATAATTTGCAGCAAAATTTGTAAGAAGGGAGCAATGCTTTATAAATAATATAGTAAATAAATATCGTGATAAGGCTGGCGTGATTTTTATGAAGCGCTACCATGGACATGACCTCTACCTCTATGAGTCCGGATTTGAAGTATGCCAGTCTGACAAGCCATTTGAATTTATTCCCATCGACTATTTCTTATTGCACTATTGCGTAAGTGGTGAAGGCTTTTTAATATTACACGATGATAAGCGCCACATAACAGCCGGAGATATTTTTCTAATTCCGCCTAATACAGCAAATAAATATTATCCATTTCCAGAAAATCCGTGGAGTTACTGCTGGGTTGGTATAAAGGGTTCTATGGTAAAATCTATTTTAGAGGAATGCGGCCTTTCTTATGACAACTTTGTACTTCACTACGATAAAGATGATGCGGTTCTAAGATGCTTCCAGCAAATTTATGAGCGCTGTACCAAATCTGATTATTATACAGCACTTGGATATTTATATCAGTTCTTTGGTACACTCGCTGAAAAAAGAAACAGCATATTGCTTGAATCAAAAACAATCCACAGGCAGCGTTTAGAAAAAATAATTAAGTATATTTATGCACAGTATGCGAACAATATTTCGATTCAAAGTGTTGCGGATGAATTTAATCTCGATCGCACATATATCTATAGATTGTTCAAAAAGGAAACAGGAATCAGCCCAAAGCAGTATCTTCTGAATTTTCGTATTGAAAAAGCTTGTGACTTATTATGCAAAAGTCATATGAGCGTTACCGAAATCGGATATATGGTTGGTTTTAATTCTTTTTCCTGCTTTTCCAAACAATTCTGCCTGAAAAAAGGAACATCTCCGATGAAATACCGAAAACAGTTCATTAAATAATTTAGCAAAACTTGAATGACAAAAAGTGGAGAGAAAGACGAGATTTCCAGAAAGGATGCTGAGACGAAACTTAATGTTTCTCAAACAATGCCCGGACGTATTTTAAAGCGGCTCCAAATTCAATTGAATGTGAAGTTTCCTAAAATTCATGATCTGAAAGGCCTGTGCCGGGATATTACCGGTCTTGGCAGATAGGGAAATGGAGATGTATGTAATTGATAAAGTAAGGTTCTGGAAGGCTTGAAAATACTGCTCTCGTAAAATGAAAGTAAATTTGTTCACTCGGTCTTAGCCCTTGATATGTTCATGGGAACATATCAAGGGTACATTTTTTTAAAAGAAAACCAGACCTAAATTTTGGTAGGGGGTGTGGTGACATTTACACAGCGTAAACAGAGCTGCAGGGAATAGAGTAAGTATCATAGCTTTTCTAACAAAATAGTAAGACGGTTAAGAGTTTTTTCAAATGGTAAGCAATTAACCGTCCTCAATCGTTCTCAGGGAGTAATGGGTGCCTGCTTTGATAGCTTTCTTATTCTGAATATATGAATGGATATGTGAATATATATATGATGAAATGTATTTTCTGGCTAATACTGATTTATAAGGGGTGTTTCATATAAGCAGGAGTATTATAATTTTAGTCCGTAAAAAGGCTTTAAGGATTGGGGCAGCATTGCTGGTATGCATAGGTTTACTTTGGGGGGTATCATATTATGTAAAATCTACTCAATCTTCATTCAAGCCATCAGGGGGAGAGTATGTGATTTTAGCTAACAATGATACTGGGATGCACTGCATACAACCGGATTATTCGGCTTTTTTAATCCTTCCTCCTGGCAACAATCTTGGTGTGCAGGTGTTCGAAAAGGGTAAGGATAAGGCAGAACTGATAACCTCAGGTATCACTTTGGAATACGAGGTAAATGACAACACGTCTTCTGCCGACAAGGTTAACTTTTGGGAATATGCTAAGGATTACGGATATGATATTGCACCAAATGTGGGGATTACAGGAAACAAGCTAAAAGGGGTGCTTAAACTTTCAAGTGATAAAAAATACTTTGAGGTAACAGCCATACCCGTTGTACCTTACAATGACGGGCAAAAGCAGGTAAACCCATACCAGACCGTAAAAATAACTGTAAAGGACAGCTCAAGCGGGAAGGTTCTTGCAGTACAGGATAAGGTAGTGCTGCCCGTATCTGATGAGATGATGTGCAGCAACTGCCACGGCACTCAGGATACCGATAAGAATATACTAATGGCACATGATGGAAGTAATGGGACAAAGTTATATACCGATTTAACACAGGGTAAACGTCACAGGTGTAATGAATGTCACAGCGACAACGTTTTAAATGCACCAGGGAAGGATGGACTGCCGGCTCTTTCACAGGCCATACATGGTTTCCATTCATCGAGGATGGGTATGTCAAAGCTTGCAAACCAGTGCTATAACTGCCATCCCGGTGAAGTAACTAAATGTAATAGAGGCGTTATGGCAGCAAATGGTATAACATGTGCTGACAGCAAATGCCATGGGAGTATGGAAAATGTTTCACAGACTATTTTAAATGGACGAAGACCATGGCTCGATGAACCTGACTGCGGGGCATGCCATGGGGCAGACTATGCAGTGAATATAGGTATGCTATACCGCAGCTCATATTTAGTCAATGGCCCTGATGATATGAACGGAGAAATAAAATGTATATCGTGTCATAACAGCGCCCACAGCGAGTGGCCTTCAACTCTGCCACTTGACAACGTAATACCTGTGCAGCTGTATGGCAGACCAGACTTTATAAGAAAATGCAGTGCCTGTCATGAAGGTACAGGTAAACTTCATGGTGCTGGGAGATGAGATTGATGATAAATATAGGGGGGCTTATATTTGCCATGTCGGCCTTTGCATACCTGATGGCTGTCATAACAGGCATATTTTCATATAAAAAGCAGACTTTAAGCAAGTGGGTAAATATTTTTTCATCAGTGTCGGCGGTGCTTATAACCTTTGATATGATTTTGCTTATATATTATCAGGTGGCACATGATTTTCACTATGCATATGTATATGAACATACTTCCACTAATTTAGCTCCAGCTTATCTTGTGTCGGCATTATGGGCAGGACAGGAAGGGTCATTTTTATTGTGGGCTGTAATAAATTCGTGGATAGGATTTGTGTTTTTAAGAGGGCTTGATAAGAGGGGGTTTAAAAACATATCGGCTTTTATCGGTTTTTCTGTTATCAATATGAGTATAATGGTGATGGCGATTTTAAGCCGGCCCTTCAAAACGATGAACTACCTTCAGGTAGAAGGGTTAGGACTCAATACAGCTCTTCAGGATCCATGGATGGTAGTACATCCGCCCCTAGTATTCATAGGCTACTCATCAATGGCGGTGCTGTTTTCAATAGGCTTGTGTGTTGGACCTGAAATTGAAGACAGCTGTGAGAAGTTAATGCTTAGAAAGTGGGCTCTTATGGGGTGGTTTTTCTTAGGACTTGGGATTTTTACAGGAAGCATATGGGCATACCGGGCGCTGGGCTGGGGTGGATACTGGGCATGGGATCCGATTGAAAATGCTGCCCTCATTCCATGGCTTCTTTTAGCAGGTATCTGCCATGAAGGGCGCTTAGCATCAAAACCGGGGAGCAGGGTTAGATATATGCTGCCCTTTGTGATGGCAGCCTTTGGTACCTTTCTTGCACGAAGCGGCATACTGAAGGACAAATCGGTACATTCATATACAGTTTCATCCTTGAGCATCCCATTGCTTATTTTTTTAGCTGTACTGGTTATGATAATATTATACTTTAGCCTGTCAAAAGCAAAGAAAGGTGATGCCAGCAGGAGGAGTACAGGCATTTCAATACTTTCAATATTAAATGTAAATTTATATGCCTTTGCAGTACTGATATTTTTAGGAACCATATTTCCCCTTATTTCAGGGGTTGCTGTCCCCATGGCTTTCTTTAATTATTCTGCTCTGATCTTTTCAATGGTACTTGTAATTCTTTTTATAGCACAATACTATGTCAGGTTCAAAGAAAATTGTTTTGAGATATTATTTATTAGTGCCATAATAACTGCGGCAATATGCTTAATTATGAAATTCACTTCGTTAACATGGATGCTGGTGTTATGGGTGTTTTTGATACCACTAGTGCTTTGGATGGTAAATATTTTAAGAACAAAGCCCAAACTGCGCATAAAAATGATAAAGGACTCTTCTGCTGCAATGGCCCATATTGGGGTTATACTTCTTATACTTGGTGTTATCACCTCAACTGCTTTAAGTAAACAGGGAACAATTTTAGCCACTGATGGCAGTTTAACAAATCTGGGTTATGGTGCAATGATAGATGGCGCCGATCTTAATAAGGAAAGCAGCACAATTATTCACACTATTGGCTCAGATATAATACTTTCACCAGTTGACAGCGAATTATCATTATCTGCAGTAAAAGCTGTAAATTATACTACGAGGCCCCTTATTTGGCTCTTTTGGATTGGAGGAATATTGATTATCCTTGGTAATCTTGGAGCACTTTTAAAAAGCTATAACTTTCCGTGTATGAACCAAAAGAAGTGAAGCCTACACCCTTTTCTCCATAAATAAAGTATGAAACAGCACTTGCATTTTTACAACTACTCCTTTGTCATAAAAAAGCTTGGTATATATAGTTTATAGGTTTCTGCAGTAGGGAAAAAATATGCAAAAAAATTGTTCAAAAATGTGCTTATTAAAGTATTTCCTGGTCATGTGGTCTTAAATTTAAAATTATAAGTGCAGAAAAACAAACTATTGCAATCAATAGCGAAATTTTACCGATATAGCGGTAAAATTTAGAAAAATAAAACGATTTTTAATTGCTATAATTATTATTAAACAGTTGAAGAATTTATGATGATTAAAGGAGAATTAAAATTGGACATTTTCAATAAAAATTACATATTTTTAAATGCAAATTTAAAAAACAAGGAAGATGCTATGGATTTCATTGCCGGTAAAGCTAGTGAGTTAGGTATATCTAAAGATAAAAAGCAAACATTAGAAGATTTATGGGGTAGAGAAAAAGAGTTTAATACGGCAATTGATGATACATTAGCAATACCACATGCAAAGTCATTGTCAATAAATTTTCCAGTGGTGCTAGTTGTAAAATCAAAAAATAGTATTGATTGGGGCGGGGAAAATATAAAACTGATAATATCTTTCTTAACTCCAAAGTATAATAAAGAAAATATTCATCTAACCATGTTGTCGAAGATATCCAGAAAGCTTATCGATGATAATTTTAAAGCTATTTTGAATGAATCAAATGATATTGATGTGATATATGAATTGATTAATGATGCTTTAAACTCCTAAGACTCTATATGCTTCTAATATAAGCAATTCATATATATATAATTTATTAAGATGGGAGGTGAAACAAACATGGCAAGAAAACTTGTAGGGTTATGTGCTTGCACAATGGGACTTGCTCATACATTTATGGCTGCCGAAGCATTAGAAAAGGCAGCAAAAGAAAAGGGTTACGATGTTAAGGTTGAAACTCAAGGGTCAGACGGCATTAAAAACAAACTTACATCAGATGATATTGCACAAGCAGATATAATAATTCATTCAGTAGCTATTACACCTGAGGGAATGGATAGGTTTGAAGGATATGAGATATATGAAGTCGAATTACGAGAATTAATTAAAAACCCAAAGGGTGTTTTAGAGGAAATTGAAGAAGATTTAGGATTTAAATAATGAGTTTTTAAGCACTATAGGATGCCTTCCTGCAATAATATTTAATTTACTATTTCACATAAGAAAAGGGGGAAATTTAAAATGGCAATTACAAAGAGAACCGTAGGTTCGTCAGATGACAAGCCCATAGTTCATAAATCCACTGGGCAGGTAACCTCAAAGAGTGGGAAGCAATCTGCATGGACCGAAATAAGTAAGCACATAATGACAGGGATATCATATATGATACCAATATTAATCATGGGTGGACTTATTGGCGCATTTTCACAAATTATACCTTATGTCATATTAGGAATTGATCCTTCATTATCTATTGTAGATGCATTGAATTCAGGACAGTTTACGGGATTTAACGAATCACTGCTAAGGCTGTCAAATACAATGGCAAGCTTTGGATTTACATTATTCGGATTTGCAGTACCTATGTTTGCAGCATTTACTGCCAATTCAATAGGCGGAAAAACAGCTCTGCTTGCCGGGTTTATCGGCGGTTATGTAGCAAATAATCCGGTTGCCATAATGAAATTGACAGATGGAAAATGGGTAGCAAAGACACCAGTTGCTTCGGGGTTTTTAGGCGGAGTCATAATAGCCTTTGCAGTTGGATATTTTGTTAAATGGTTGAATGAAAAGATAAAAGTATCACACAATTGGCTGGCATTTAAAACTACTTTTTTGGTTCCATTATTGACAGCACTTTTTACATACATAGTAATGGTATATGTAGTAACACCAATTGGCGGATCTATAAACAACGGTATTAAAAACATACTTCAATCTGCAGGAAAAGCAGGAGAAATGGTATATGCAGTAATACTTTCCGCTGCAACAGCATTTGATTTAGGAGGGCCTGTCAACAAAGCAGCCGGATTTGTTGCTACAGCATTCACGATGGAGAAAACTCTTCCTATCACTGCAAGAGTATTGGCCATTGTTACTCCTTCAATAGGGCTGGGATTAAGTGCTCTTATTGATAAAAAGCTGGTAGGCAGAAGGGTATATGACAAGCAATTTCATGAGGCGGGGAAAACATCCATATTCTTGGCATTTATGGGAATTTCAGAAGGCGCAATTCCCTTTGCATTAGAAAGACCTTCATTTACAATTCCATTATATGTTATTTGCTCGATTATAGGGTCGGTTACAGCCATTGCATTAGGTGCAGTCCAATGGTTCCCGGAATCTGCAGTATGGGCATGGCCATTGATTCACGGGAAGGTTGCATATATTATAGGACTAGCCGTAGGCTCTATCTTGATTGCTGTTATCAATGTATTTCACAGAAATAATTTAATCAAAAAAGGGAAATTGGAAATATTTTAGTAAAACAAATAATACCAAAATGTGAAATTAAGAAAATCTTATTTATTCATTTTTTAAAAGCATATTTTAAATCTATTAAGGGATCCTTTATGGTTCCCTTATCTTTGTAATAAGGAGGCAAAATGAAAAGATTAAAGATAGGTATAATCCCTCATACTCATTGGGATAGAGAATGGTATTTCACATCATCAAAATCCATGATTTACTCTCTTCATGATTTTGATGAAGTCATTGAGTATTTGGAGCAGGATGAGAAATTTAAATGCTTTATATTTGATGGGCAGACTTCAATAATAGAAGATTATATCTCCATGAGGCCTGATATGGAGGATAGAATCAAAAAACTTGCTAAAGAGAATAGAATAATCATCGGGCCATGGTATACTCAACCAGATACGCTGGTGATATCAGGGGAGTCCCTGATCAGAAACCTGCTTTATGGTACCCGCAAAGCCAAAGAACTTGGAAATTGTATGAAGGTAGGATATCTGCCAGATTCATTTGGAATGAGTGAGCAGATGCCGCAAATTTATAGGGGATTTGGATTTAAGTATGCAGCATTTAGAAGGGGTATTTCAGACGAACTGGTTAGGAATAGAGAGTTTTATTGGAGCTCACCGAACGGCGATGAAGTATTTGCTCACAACATTTATGCTTATGGCAGCTTTGGATATCCACCTGAGAAGCCTGATGAACTCAAAGAATATATAATGCTGATTGTAGATAAATTAAAGGAAAAGTACAGGACAGGACTGATATTATTATTTAATGGGGAAGACCAAAAACCGATTAGAAAGAATTTGCCCCAGATTATTGAAACAGCCCAAAAAGTATTGCCCAATATGGATTTTGAAATAATGCCGCTTGAGGAAGGGATATCTGAAATTGAAAGATCAGGTATGGATTTTGAAAGATATCAAGGTGAATTTACTTTTGGACAATATTCAAGGACACATAAGAGTATTTTTTCTACTCGTGCAGATTTAAAAATAATGAATAACAGGATTGAAAACTACCTTCAAAATATCGCCGAGCCTGTATCATCTATGGCTCATATGCTCGGTTTTAGGTATGAGGAGAAGGTTTTTGAAAAGGTATGGAAACTGATGCTTGATAATTCTGCCCATGATAGCATAGGAATGTGCAATTCTGATGAGACCAACAGGTATGTTGAACATAGATTCATTGAAGCAAATAATCTTTCCGTTTCGTTAACCGAACTGAAGCTTAGAGAAATAAGCACAAAGATTCCAGTGAAGGACAACTTCCAATTCCAAGTATATAATCTTCTTCCATATGAGAGGGGAGGCCTTTTGGAAGCTCAGCTGTTTTTGCCGTCTACCGAGGTTGAAATCTATGACGAGCAGGGCAATATATATCAATCGCAAATTATTGACATTAAAAACGTAACTGATTCTCTTTTAAAAAAATCAATTAAGGAAATTGGTGTAGACAATGATTCCAATACTTGCTGGCACAAGGAAATAAAAAATATATATGATGCTAAAGTATTAATTAATATCGAAAGACTGCAGCCATTTAGCTATAAAACACTTTATATCAGGGAAAAAGAAAAACCATATGAACCATCGTCTAGGAGTAATAATTTTATTGAAAATGAGTATTTTTCCATATCTGTATATGACAATGGGATTATAGATATATATGATAAAAAAAGAAAGAGGAATTGCAAGGACGCAGTTTATTTTGAAGATGATGGCGATGAAGGCGACAGTTATGACTATTCCGAGCCTACAGGTAATAAATATTTAAGAAATGTTGAAGTTAAAAACATTTACAGCAGGTTAAATACACTTAAAAATACATTGCATGTAACCTTTAAAATGCCGCTTCCTTATAACCTGGAAGAAAGAAGTCAAGGAAAAACTTCCGTAAACAATATCATAGATTTAGACCTTTCTTTAATTAAAAACAATCCAAATATAGGAATTGATGTGACCATACTTAACAGAGCAATAGAGCATAGATTAAGGATGGTTGTAAATACTGATATACATGCAGAATATTCATATGCTGATGAACAGTTCGGTACTATAAAAAGAAAGGTTTATCTAAAAGAAGTTGAGTTTTGGAAGGAACAAGCCTGGAATGAAAAACCAAGGACAATAGAGCCAATGCAGAGTTTTGTCGGCATATCAAACCGAGATTTCGCAGTACAAGTGGTCACTGATTCGGTAAGGGAATATCAGATCATTGGCGAAAGATTTAATAAAATTGCTATGACCATAATGAGGTCTACCCCATATCTTGGCAAAGAAAATCTGAATGACCGTCCAGGCAGGGAGTCAGGAACAAAAGCGCCAACATTTGATGCCGAACTTATAAACAAAGAAATAAATGCTAGGTATTATATATCACACCATGATAGATATGAGCCATATGAATTTGCAAAGAATGCAAAGGAAATTCTCACACCTATTATTTCATACCAGGGAGCACAGTTTAAGAACAATACCACTTACTTTGTAATAACAAATCCTGATACCAAGGACTTGCCTTTGGATTATTCCGCATTTGAGATAATGGGTGATGTTATATTATCGACTGTTAAAAAAAGAGAGGGAAAAGACGATTTGGTCATCAGATTCTATAATCCTGATAGAGCAGTAAACAGAGAAGCGGCATTTAAGGGCGCAGAAGGCGAGGTTTATGAATCTACACTGGACGAAAATCCAATTTTAAAGATAGACGATGGTAAAATAAAAGTTGGGACATGCGAAGTGAAAAGCATTATTTATTCGCCAATTAATATCGGAAGGTGAGTTTATGAACAAGAGGGAAGAAAACTTGGTAAGGATTCTATATGAAAAAAAGAATACATTTGTACTAGTCAGAGAAATGGCTAAATATGAAAACTGTTCCGACAAGACGATCAGAAACTCCCTCGACAAATTAGATAAATACCTTATCAAGTTTTCTGACGATTTGAAGCTTGAGAGGAAAAGAGGAAAGGGAATTTGCTTGAGAATCAAGGAAGATTCTAAATTAACTCTTAATCATATATTAAGCAGCAATTATGTGAGCGAAGATAAACTTTCAATTGATGAACGAAGATTTGATTTGGCATATACATTATTGATGTCAACAAAACCGTTAACTTTGAAGAAGTTGGCACAAAAGTATTATGTTAATGAAAAGATAATTGCAGACGACCTAAATGACATTGGAAATCGACTTGAGAAATATAGCTTAAAAATAGTCTCTAAACAAAAGATTGGCAATTTTATAGAAGGACAGGAGAAGAATAAGAGAGAGGTATTATCAAAGATTATCAAAAGTTTAGGGGAATTTAAGAAGACCAAATCTATTTTAAGAAGTATTTTTATGCCATACGAAATAGATACTGTCAATAAAGCTATAATTGATTTGCAAGAGAATATCAATGTATCATTTGCTGATGAGTCTATCGATGATTTGACCATATGCATTCTTTTTATGATAAAAAGAATAAATTTAAAGCGCTCAATAAGGTTATCTGAGAGTGAAAAAGATCTGGTTACATCCAAAATTCAATACTCATGGGCACTGAAATTAGCATCATCACTGGAAGGTATATTTTCCATAAAGTTTCCGGAAGATGAAATAATTTATTTAGCAATAAACTTATTGGGAATGAAATATAGTAATGGGAGCAATATAGAACTGATCAATTTTACAAGGCATTCCGATTCAAATATCATCGATATTTTGATAGATAACCTGCTGGATAATTTGGAAGGTACTGAAGAGGTATCTTTTAAATCCGATGAAACACTGAAACAAGGTTTAAGATTACATTTATATGCTTCCCTCAATAGAATCAATTATGGGCTGCCGCTAGAAAATCCAATATCGGATAAAATAAAGCAAATGAGTCCATATTTGTATTATGAAATTTTAGATATTGTGGATAGTTTTAACGCAGAATACAATATGCAAATACCAAGAGAAGAGGTAGCATATATTACTATTCATTTTCTGGCCTCCATCGAAAGAAATAAAAAGGATCCAGATAAAAAATATTCGGCAGTTATCGTGTGCCATTTTGGGATAGGCGTTTCAAATTATCTACAAATAAAATTGGAAAAGATATTTCCATGGATAGATTTTAAAGGCAGCATTTCCACAAAAGAAATTCGCAAATATGCAAAAAATAATTCGATAAGCTTTATATTTTCATCAGTAGATATTGATGAGCCTGGCATTGACTATATAAAGATAAGTCCTATTATTGATATGGCAGAGGAAATAAATATTAAAGAAGCGGTAAATAGGCACATAACTGACATGGAATTTAAAAAAGATGGTAAGATTAATAAATTCATTTGCAGAGATTTTATTTTTTTAAATAAGAATCTGAAAAGCAAGATTGAAGTTATAAGGTTTATTACAAATAAACTGCAAAATTCAGGGCGAATAGATCATAATTTTTTAGGATCGGTATTAAAGAGAGAAAATATAGGGTCCACTGGGATAGGCAACTTATTGGCCATACCCCATGGTGATACCAACCATATAATTTCTTCAACCATAAGCATACTTACATTAGAAAACCCAATTATGTGGGGCAATGATAAGGTGCAGATTGTCTTACTTTTAGCTGTAAAAAAGGAAGATTACTCAAAAGATAATGCCATGAAGAGCTTTTTCAAATGCTTAAACAACATAATCAGCAATAAAGAAACTCTGGACAATTTGATTAAAGAAAACAATGTTGACCGATTTCTAGAATCAATAAGAGATATTGCTATATCAGGTGGTGTAAACTGATTTTGAGGGTAGCTATGTTATAATTTTTATATAATAGTGGAAGGAGCGATTTTATATGAGAAATATAATGATTTGCAAATTAAATAAGACAGGGAGGGCGACTATAATTTAATCTTCTATGCATTATTAGTTTTATATGCAACTTTAATGCTAACTATTGTTTCTCTACCATTAAATCAATATCGGATTATATCATTGTTGATATGTTCCTTGCTTGCTGATGGTGCCCAAATACATTGGATATGTTTCTAAGAATGGATGGGGCTTGTACAATATATTGAAGTAGCTTGATATAAGCACACAAAGGACTATGATAATGATTTAGAGGAAGAAATGCAAAGAAGATTTCAAAATACTATTTGCAATGCAAAAAACGGTAAGGGGGTTGTATTATGCCAAAGATATTTACAATAGGAGAAGCTTTAATTGATTTTATACCTAATCAAAAGTGCAAGCATACAGTATAATTAAATTTGCTAATATTGCAGCTGCTTTAACTTGCAGCAAAAAAGGCGCTATAAGTGCATTACCTAATATGAATGAAGTTGAAGTTTTACTTAAAAATGATTACATATAAATATAAAGTTATTTTTAAAATATTAAAATGGATTTCAATTGCAGTATTGTGGATAGTATCCTATGCAGCAGGGTTAATTGCTGTATTTTTTTATAAAGAGCAATATGATATAATAAATGGAAAAAGATTAAAGGTATTATTAAGATGAAAATTAATTACTTAAGAAAAGGTGAAAATATGAGCAGGGAACAGGTAAAAATAAAATGCATTGGAATGGACGAGGAAGGAAAAGGGATTGTAAAAATAAAGGGTAAGGAAGTTCATGTACCTAATTTAATTGATGGGGAAACTGCTGTTGTTGAAGTGCTTTGTCAAAGAAACTTTATAAACGCAAAGGTAATTAGAATTGAAGAAAAATCAGAATATAGAGTTGAACCAAAATGCAAATATTTTAATAAGTGCGGCGGCTGCCAGCTGCAGCATTTGTCCTTAGAGGGACAGAGGAAATTCAAACAAAAGAGTGTTGAAAAACTAATGAAACAATATCATAAAGTTAATGAAATAATAATGATGGAAAAACCATATTTTTATCGCAATAAAGTGCATTCCACATTAGCTTATGATAAAAATGGGAAAATCATATCAGGAATTTATGAGGAAAATACTCATAATGTAATTCCAATAGAGGAATGTATTATCCAGGATAGGCGTGCAGATGAAATAATTGCATCTATTTGCAAAATCATGCGTGTTCACAAAATGAAGCCATATAATGAGGATACAGGGCAGGGCTTTCTTCGCCACATTTTAGTAAAAACAGGATTTGCCAGCAATCAAATCATGGTTGTACTTGTAGTTTCATCTCAGATATTTCCTGGTAAGAATAATTTTGTTAGGGAATTATTAAAAAAGCATCCTGAGATTACGACTATTGTCATGAATGTCAACGACCGCAAAACCAGTATGGTGCTTGGTAATGTAGAGAAGGTGCTGTTTGGGAAAGGATATATTGAGGATACCTTATGCAACTGTGTATTTCAAATTTCACCAAAATCATTTTACCAAGTCAACCCAATACAAACTGAAGTTCTTTACAATAAAGCCATTGATATGGCAAAGTTAAAGGGAAATGAAGCAGTCCTTGATGCTTATTGCGGTATTGGGACTATTTCACTTATTGTCAGCAGTAAAGTAAAAAATGTTATTGGTGTAGAACTAAATAAGGATGCAGTTAAAGATGCAATTAAAAATGCGAAACGCAATAAAATAACCAATGCATTTTTTTATAATGATGATGCTGGTGATTTTATGGTTAGCTTAGCAATGAAAAAACAAAACGTTGATGTAGTATTTATGGACCCCCCTCGCAGCGGCAGCGACGAGAAATTTTTGTCTTCCTTAGTTCGCCTATTACCAAAAAAAGTAATCTATATATCATGTAATCCAGTTACCCAGGAGCGGGATATAAAGTTTTTAACTAAACACAGTTATAAGGTAGAGGAAATACAGCCAGTAGATATGTTCCCGGCGACGGGACACGTTGAGAGTGTTGTATTGATGTCAAGAAAAGATAGGTGAAGGGTTGGAAAGCCTTGAAATAAAGGACTTTCCGAGGGTTAGAGTGTAAACTCTGGCTCTCGGATTTTTTATTGGATAAATCAGAACCAAACATATCCACGATGGAAATGCTGTAGGGTTGAGTTGACAGGATTAAAATAGGGAGGTTGAGTAGACAGAAATGTTGATATATATTTTATAGATAATATTGTAAAAAATAGCCAACCGATGATAATTGGTGGGCTATTTTTTAAATAAAGAATTATGGTTCATTTGCGATTATTTGATCAAGAGTGCGCCCCATACGAGTAATCATAGGAACAACTAAAGCATTCCCCATACAAAAATAGCGCATTCTCTGTGTCATGCCAGAATTAGTCCAATTATCATCAAAACCTTGCAAACGTTCGGCTTCAATGGGTGTTATAAGCCTTAAACGATGTGTTCCAGGATCTTCAACCACATGAGTACTCCTATTTAGTGTGGATTCGCTAGTTAACATAGTTCTGCCAGGTTTATCCCAAGCATCAGGGAACGCAACTGGCCCCTCTGAATAGATGTATTCATGACCATTTGCTGCTACACGAGGAATCTTTTTAGCACCTTTTAAATATTGCCATTTTTCCATACGTTCATCTGTGATGTAGAATTTTTCATCAACATTACTCTCTAATATTTGTCCTAGAGTAATTGGAGGCTCTTCAATTTCAGAAACAGCAGCAGTGTTAATGATACCATTTGACATTAATCCAGCATTAGAAAAATCAAATTTAAATTCATCAGATGCAATTATTACATTAGTCTCAACAGGAACTGAATTAACTTCTGTAATAGGGATAATTGGAAATGTTCTAGCAAAGAATCCTTCGGTTGATATTATATCGACTGCTGAGAAATTATTTTCGCCTAATGCAAACATGGTATCATTTCTATAAGCAAAAATAAATACTCTACGCCTACGTTGTGCAGCACCATATTTGGCGGCATTTACAACACGCCATTCAACAGAATATCCAAGTTCGTTTAAACAGGTAAGCATTATACCGAAATCACGACCACGCTGTTTCGAAGGTGACTTTAATAATCTATCCACGTTTTCAAATAAGCAAAATGCAGGGCGCTTTGCAGTTATGGTTTCGTATATTTGCCACCAAAGAACACCCTTTTTACCATGTATTCCTTGTTCTGTTGATAAACCATGAGCAACAGAGTAGTCTTGACAAGGGAAGCCACCAACGAGTAGATTGTGGTCTGGTATAGTATTTTTGTCTACCTCAGCAATATCTTTACCTGTAGTGATGTTGCCATTAACATCTTCGGATTCGCCAAAATGCTGAACATAGCACTTGTGTGCCCACTGAGTGGCAGCTTTTGGTTCCCATTGACTAAACCAAACAGTTCTCCATTCAGTATCTAATCTCTCAAATCCTAATCGAAAACCGCCGACTCCGGCGAATAATTCACAAATAGTTTTATCCATCGTAAAACTCCTTTCAACTTGATCTATTATAGCAAAAAACATTCAAAAGATCAACAAGTATTTTCTCAAGATTATAAGAAGTTTATTTCGGATAATCTATGCGCTATATAAACACCTTTTATCCAGATATACTGTCTATACATTCTGATTCCATTAACCTCTTCGGGCTTATTTGTAGAGTCTGAGCCACTACCACGAACAAAAATCAGACCGTCTGAGGATTTTGGAAAATTAGGTGCAGATTGAATAGTTCCAGTTCCTTTGTTGATTTTTGGCTGACCTGTTTTCTTATCGATCTTTATAACATCGATAAGTTTGTTATTAAAAATTAGTCTTCTGATATCATCCCAGATTGGCTTGACTTGTGTATTTATAAAATTATCATCAAAGGTTAATCTTTTGAATCCAAGTAATTTATTATCCTTGAACGGAGCATCGGTGCTGGGTTCCTCAAAAACAATGCATAGCATTTGATTATTTGCAAAATAATCTCTAAAAGAAGAATCCTCAAACTGGATGTCTGGATTCGTTAATTCTTCAAAATCAATGCAGAACAGTTTCATATCCTCAGTGCGTAGCCCGGCTTTGGTAACTACAACGGATTTTCCTAACAATCCGATTTTGTTAAATAAATCTATTTTTTGCATTTTCTTTGCCTGTCCATCAAACATTCTAACAATTATTCTTTCACTAATAGATTTATCCTCGATATTTCCATCAATAGAAAAATAGTCCACAAGCTGTTTTACTGTTTGTTCAGCATAAAGCTGAGTAAGTGCATGGCACTTATGGTCTATGTCAGAATAGCTTGTATATTTGCCTGGGAGTTGCTCTAGCTCACTGCCAAAGTGCTCCTGGACAATGTTGGTTATCACGGCACGTTTCAAACGAAAACGTGGTGGATTCGGCCACTTTGGAGCTGTATCAATAAAGAGCAGTTTATCCCTTAATTCTGAAGACAAACGTGGATATTGACTTTTGTAGTCAGTATAATTAGTTTGTAATTCCACAATGAAATCATGAACAATTGTCCAGTCGTTCTTTAAGGTCGTTTTATCATCTTCGCTGAACTCATAAAATTGATAGCCTTTTATAGGAAAATTTGCATATTCAGCAGCGGGAACTGTTTTATCAGATGCATAAAGATAATAAACAAACAGAAGATGCTCTAATTTATGCCAAAAATTAGAATCCTCAAAAACTTCCGCAACAATTCTATCTGGAGATACTGCTGTAATAGACATCGGCTCTTTTGCTTCATATTTATTACGTTCCTTTTTAGAATATCTTATTCCAGTAGTCTTCAATTCTGTTTTGATGCCATCAACATTTAAATCTGGCTCTTGCCTAGTATCAGCAGGATAGCCTAATATAGATTGTTCTACAACATCTCCCGCAATACCAGTAATCTTAGGATTTAAAATAGTTCTTTTAAAAACATGGCTTTTATCTACCTCGCCTAAAGTTCTATTTAGGCAGGCATCAAATGTTTGTATCAATTCATCTCTATGGAAAAAATGATCGCTTGATGTAGACATAATTACTCCTCCTTTATCGTTTCTATGATGTCTTCTAATTTGCAATCTAGAGTTTCACAAATCTTCAGAAGAACATCAGTTGTAATATTTCCACCTTTACCTAGTTTTGCAATGGAGGCGGCACTGATTCCAGCCGCCTCTTTTAAGTCCTGTTTATTCATTTCTTTATCAATAAGCATTTTCCATAGTTTATTGTAACTTATAAGCATTTTTGGTCTCCTTGTTTAATCAATAATTTGTTTCCATCATCAACGAAGTACAGACCATCATTTATTCCACGGGAACTGCTACTAATATAAGAGAGCATTGATGAAACTATTTGAAGTTGAGTGGTATCTTCTGTATCATCAGCTTTGTTAAAGATGAATTTGTCTTTATTTTCTTTTAGAAGCTTATCTTGAAGGTTCGTTCCATCGTATCCACAAAGCTGTATAAAGTAATATTCCAGAAACCACCCCTTTAATCTTTTGATATTTCCATAATATCTTTAATGTCACAATTCAACTCCATGCATATTTTGAGTAGAACATCAGTGGTAACGTTCTGTCCTTTACCCAATTTTGCTATGGTGTTAGAACTGATTCCACAATTTGTTCGTAGTGTTTCTCTTGTCATACGTTTATCTAATAATAGATGCCATAATTTTTCATAACTAAAATGCATTGTATCCTCCTATTTGTGTTCTGGATTAACTACATCGTTAAGAAATCCGTATCTCCCAAACTCTGGATTGCGAGAAAATTCAATTACATGAATTCCTTTAGTAGTATCTTCGACTGGAACAAATGGGATTTCATCTTTTTGTTCCACCATGATTACTTGTCTATCAAGCGAATTTGAAATAAAAAAATTCATAAAGCTATGTTTTACAGAGTTTTCCGCTGTAATATATTCAGCTTCTGACAATTGTGTTAGAGCAGAATCGATTGCAAAGAATCCCGGAGCGTGTCCACCTTTTGAGTAAATGTAAGTATTCATTGCATAAACAGCTAACGTGTTTAGAATTGCACAATACCCTCCACCCATAGATGTAGGCTTGCTATGATTATCTATCTCAATGTCAAATGACTTCATGTTTAGTCTAGCAGTAGAAGCACCACCGATATTCGATTCTTCTAAGGTTGAGATAAGTTCCTTTTCATAACCGTTAACTAAATCATATTCATATGAAGAGAAGATATTATAAATGATTTCATTTGGGTTTTCTTCTGTTTCTTTTTCAAATAAATCTGCACTGTATCGTTGTTCATCTTGAGAGATAATCTCTAATTCGTTTTGCCATCTGATAATTCTAAGATTATCATTTAATTCTTTCTTAAAAGAGTTAAGTTTTGGGTGTAACGTAGTATTAATATAATCATCTAATTGCTGCTTCTCGGATTCTAAAATAGCAATGCTTTCTTCAATATTCTTCTTTTGATTGTCAGCTGTTTTCTGTGCAGCTGATAATTCTGAGATATGTTTTTCTAATTTTAATAATTCAACTGAGGTTGCAGCCATGTAATCTTCTGATGGTTCATCCTTCAATTCAGAATCACAAAAAGGGCAATGTTTCGCAATACTTTGATTAACAGACGCTAGTTGCCCATCAACAATGAATCCTAATCGTTTAACATCTGACTGATATTGTTTGCTTAGAGAATGAAAATTATATAATACAGTATTGCATTCTGATAGTTTACTATTTTGATGATATATTTTTGCCATAAGTTCTTTGCTTTTTTCAGTAGAGGTATTTAGCTCCTGTTGTATTGAATCTATTTCAGCGTTGATGGAATCAATAATTGTTTTCACATCAGCGATATTGTGTTCAGCAAGTAAATCCTTTAAATCTTCTCGCCTTTGAGATAGTTGATCTTTCTTATCACGGATATACATCATTATTGCGTTACGTTTAGCTATACTTATTTCAGGATCTTCTGGTTTTGTAAACTCATTTGCATCTTTTCCAGTTAATAGATAAAGTAGGGCTGCACCAGACGATGTAGTTCCCATTGCACTAGGTGATATTAATGCAGAAGTCTCCCTATCAATATCTTTTTGTTTCATAAAGAAAAGGTGTAGAATAGATCTCCAAGTTAGCTTTTGGGTCCCACCCTTTTGTGAAGATAGAATTTTATGGATATCTTCAATGCCTATTAATTTCATGAAGATATTATTAATGCTTTTTTTTGCATTATGCTCAGAACTGTATGTATCACTGTCTATATCTGGGTTGGAACTTGTAACAACTACTTTTGTTGTACCAATTTCTCTTTTAAGTGAAACTAAACCATTAGCAGTCGAAAGTTGTAATTCTACATGTGTATAACCATTGTTATTATCAACAATTTTTGAAGGTCTATTAACTTTAGGTGAAAATCCAAATATATAATCAATGCAATCCATCACAAGACTTTTTCCAGTATTAGATGGGCCAATAATTAGATTAAATCCTTCTGAAAACTCAATTATTGAATCTTTATGACCACCTCCAGAAACAATCAGTTTTTTTAATATAAATCTATTCATTATGTACCTCCAAAGAATTAATCGTCATTTTGTAAATTTGTTTTTGCATATGAGATACATCAAGAGAAGGGAATTTAGCGTAAACCTCTCTAATGGCAATCTGATATTCCTTAACGTAACTATTGTGTATCTTTTTCACAGTTTCTTTTCCCGCATTGGCAATCAAATATAAATATCCAGAATGATTGGAAATAAAGCTTATAGATGAATTTAAGACAAGTTTTTTAAGTGCTAGTGAAACCAGCTTGGATTTTGCAGAGAACTCACTCAATCTAAAAAGACCATTTCCGTGTAAGTTTTCATCTAATAAACCAAAGTCAGCACCGTAAATAGCAATGAAATCAATACAACAAATCTGCTGTTCGTCTAGTGGAGTATCTCTGAATTCGTTTAATAGCAATGAAATTCTGAGTGAAGTTTCAAATGTTGAACCTAGTAATTCATTCATTTCTTTTTCACCCATTTTAGTTTCCCATCATTTACAAGATGATGACAAACTCCCTTCTTTATTTTTCCACTTATCCAAAACGGAGATTTACTCAATAAATAATTATCAACTGATAGTGATGTTACTTTTTCCATAACAGAAAGCATTTTATCATATGCATTGGAATATTGTTTTTTGGCAGTATCTTTAACTCCATCTAATGTTTCTTCTTTTAAAATATCAAATTGATTAGAAAGGTTATCTGCATTTAGTTCCATGACGCCACGTTCAACTGATACGGCAGAATAGTAATCAACACGTCTATCATCTAAATCATCTTTATAATCTGGGAAACGCAACAAATCCTCTTCGGCGAAAGGAACAATGGATTCTGCATCACCATATGCAGCAAATAATTCATTAACATATACCCTTTCAGTATCGGTAGCGATAGCAGGCACTGGTACAGGAGTTGGGTGTGGCAAGTTTCTAATTTTTTCATTAATATCTTTTATCAAATTAAGACTTTCTTCAAATTGTAAGGGGGTCTTTTTTTGCGCTGATTTATCACTACAAATAGATAGAATGATTGACTCTAAGAGTTGTGCGCATTCATCGTCTGCATAAATACCATCCATACCATTAGTAGTAAGCCAATTTTCAACAGCTTCATATGAATCAGAATTGTCCATAGACTCAGAGACCCATTGTGAGTACTTGTCCATGTCTCTGTTGTCATAAAGAAATTGAGCATCTTTTTTCTGGATAGGACTACCATTTACATATCTATATTGCGTATCTGGTTTATAAGTTAACAACTTACAACTATCCATTGCTGCATCTTTAATGAAATTACCAATAATGGATACGAAAAAATCAGCGTCTGTTTTTCCTTGTGAAATATATGGTTGTAAGCCTTTTGCATAATCTTCAAAATTCACAATTTGACATCCTTTCATATTTAGTATTTGTACTTCCGAATACATCCGAATGCATCCGTAGAATCCGAATTTTGAAGGATGCAAAATGATATTATTTTCTTGTAAGAAAGGAAATACGATAAGTTATTTTATTCTTACATATTATTATATCAAAGTTCTTGTCGAATAACAAGAATATCTGTAGGAAGGAGGAGATGAGGATGGGGATGAAAAACTCAAAGCAAACTTCAAAGGCTGTTGCTTCAAAAGCAAGTAAAATTCTTAAAGATGGACGCTATGGTAAAACTGCAAAATCTGTTGCAGGTAGTGCATTAGCACAAACAAAACCAAGCAAAAAGTAATCATTGATTTAAAAATAGGTGGAGACTGATTTGAATAATCAACCTGCCTATTCACTCTTTTAAGATAACAAAAAATCAAATATCACAAGGCCTGATTAGCTATAGGGCATTGGGATACAAATATCGGAATCTTCACAGCGAAAGCTGTGATAGGTGCGATAGAGGTACCCTTTATTTCCTATGGTCTAATCAGGCTTTTTTGATTCGGTACTTCTAAAGCACCAATATTTGTATTCCACTCCTTCTGCAAGAAACAGGCAGAAAGAAGAGGAACTTTTAATGAAAATTCGTAAAACAAGACAGGAAAAACGCAGTGATTACAGCTACCCAATTAATGTACAAGTAGGTAGCGATAAGTGGGAAACAAAATTTATTACTATTAGACCAGGAGAAGATGGTGTAACGGAAGCCGATATTAAAACCTTACATTCATTTGATGATAGCGAGGTCTATTACAACAATAAAAATATGCATCCTAAAAAAACAGATGAAGAAAAAGCTAAGGTTAAAGAATTTGAAACTACCTTCATTGTTGATTTTGAAAAGCAACACGGTTATAAACCAAATCCCTCCTATGTTAAGGATATTATCAAAGAGACCTTCCCTACTAATTGGAACTTATCTCTTGATTGGGAGCTGGAAAATGAAGGTGGAGAAGATAAAAGTAAGCTCGCACTTGAAACAAGTGTAGAAATGGACCAACCAAATCCCGCGGTAGAACGTCTATATGAAGTTATGGAATCGATGACGGATAAGCAGCACGAAGTGATTCGCATGGTCAAACTGGAAGAACGTACATTAACTGAAGTTGCAGACATTCTTGGTACAAGCATTCCTAATGTTAAAAAGCACTTAGATAAAGCCATTGAGCATATCAGAAATAACTATTACAAATAAATTTTAAAATTTTTTAGGACGAGGTTAAAATCTCGTCCTTTTTCTTTGCCTGTGATTTGTAAGGGAGAACACCTTACAGAAAGAGAGGTGTCAAAATGGGATTAAAACACAAAATCACCATTAATGTATCTGACCCTAGTGGCAAGAAAGCTACAGTTCTTCGAGGTGCAGATATAAGATTACCATCAAAGATTATTAGATTTTTGTTTGGTGATTTTACTCAGGTGTATTTGCTTGCACCTGGACAGACGGTTGAATCTGTTGATGTAAAAGAAATTAAGGAAGGAGGAACTTTAGCATGAGTAAAGTAAAATTATTACTGGATGTTATCTCGGATGTCCGTTCTTTAGCAGATAGCTTACAGGCAGTTGCTGATGCAATGGTAGATAATGAATCAACTACTATGGATGCTACTTTAGTACAAGAAGTTACTAAGGAAGAAAAGCAACCTAGTAAAAAAGCTACTACTAAAAAGGCATATACACTAGCAGATGTACGCGGCATTTTAGCAGAGAAAAGTCAAAATGGTTTAACAGCAGAAGTAAAAGCTTTAATTGAAAAGTATGGTGGAAGTAAGTTGTCGGATATTAGTCCTGAAAACTATGCAGCTATTATTGCAGATGCGGAGGTATTAGGTAGTGAGTAAACACGCATTCCTTTCCCCATCTAGTTCACATAGATGGATTCACTGTACACCTAGCGCTATGCTTGAATGCAAGATTGAAAATAATACAAGCGTTGCTGCTGAAGAAGGTACTGCAGGACACGAGTTATGTGAGCACAAATTAAAAAAGGCTTTAAAGATTAGAAGTAAACGACCTATATCTAAGTATGATAGTGATGAAATGCAAGAACATACAGATGCCTATGTGGATTTTGTATTAGAGCAATTGGAGTTGGCAAAACAAACATGTAGTGATCCTATTGTTTTGATTGAGCAGCGAGTAAACTTCTCTAAATACGTGCCGGAAGGCTATGGTACAGCAGATTGCATTATCGTTTCTGATGATAAATTGCAAGTAATTGATTTTAAATATGGGATGACCCTAGTAGAAGCTTATGAAAATCCACAGATGAAATGCTACGCACTTGGTGCTTTAGCAATTTATGAAAGCCTTTATGACATCGGAGAAGTATCTATGACAATCTTTCAGCCACGTAGAGAAAATGTTAGTACCTTTACCATTTCAGTAGATGAGCTTGTTGATTGGGCAGAAACAGTATTAAAACCAAGAGCAGATATGGCTATCAAAGGCGAAGGTGAATATTGTTCTGGTGAGTGGTGTGGTTTTTGTAGAGCTGCTGTTAAATGTAGGGCGAGAGCAGAAGAAAAGTTAAAACTCGCACAGGAGGAATTTATACTTCCACCAATTTTAACAGATGCAGAAATTGAAAAAGTATTAGCAATTATTCCTGATTTAACAAAATGGGCAAATGACATCATGTCCTATGCTACTGATGCAGCAATCAATCATGGTAAAGAGTGGACTGGCTTTAAAGTAGTAGAAGGTCGCTCAATTCGTAAATACAAAGATGAATCAGAAGTTGCGAAAGCCGCAGTGGCCAATGGCTACAAAGATATCTATAAACAAAGTCTTATTACTCTAACTGAAATGAGTAAATTGATGGGTAAAAAGCAATTCGAGGAAATTCTAGGTGACCTCATTATAAAAGCACCTGGCAAGCCTACTTTAGTTCCGAGTACCGATAAAAGACAGGCAATTAACGTATCAAATGCAAATAGCGAATTTAACGAAATTATGGAGGATGAATAATCATGATGAACAATAAAAGTAAAGTAATTACAGGTAAAAACACAAGACTATCTTATTTTCACGGATGGGATCCAGTATCAATTAACAATGGACCAGAAAAGTACAGCGTATCCGTACTTATTCCAAAGGATGATGTAGAAACCATAGACGCGATTAACAAAGCCATCGATGCTGCAATTGAAGAAGGTGTAGCAAAGTTTGGTGGGAAGAAACCAAACAAGGCAGCTATCAAAATTCCGCTTAGAGATGGGGATTTAGAGAGAGATGATGAGGCCTATAAAGGTCATTATTTTCTGAATGCAAACAGCATCACAGCACCTCAAATTGTGGATAAAGCAGTAAAACCAATTCTTGATCGTGAAGAAGTGTATAGCGGTTGCTATGCTCGTGTATCTTTAAGCTTTTACGCATTTAATTCTAATGGTAATAAGGGCGTGGCTTGTGGTTTAGGTAACATTCAAAAAATCAGAGATGGTGAGCCATTAGGTGGTCGCACAAGTGCTGCTGATGATTTTAAAACTGAAGACACAGATGATTTCTTAGCATAGGAGTAATCTAATTATGACAACAGTAGAAACAATGATGCTTTCTGTGTGCTTTGGTGCAGTGATGGGTACATTCATTGCAAATGGGATGTTCATTATTAAAGAGATTATTGATATCCGCAAACGTAAAAAGCAAAATAAAGAAAAAGAAGAAACACAGTAAAACAACAGGCGGTGGAGGAAACTTCACTGCCTTTGTTATTAGAAAGGACAATGTATATGAAACACATAAGTTGTGATATTGAAACGTATAGTAGTGTAAATCTACAAAAGGCAGGGTTATATAAATATGCAGAGAGTGATGATTTTGAAATATTGCTATTTGCTTATTCTGTTGATGGTGGAGATGTTGTTGTAATAGATATTGCAAATGGTGAATCCATACCAGAAGATATTGTTGCAGCTATCTATGATGACAGCGTTATGAAATGGGCCTTCAATGCTATGTTTGAGCGCATTTGTATTTCAAGACATTTAAAGCTACCACTTGGAGAATACTTAAATCCATCTTCTTGGTATTGCACTATGATATGGTCAGCAACCCTAGGACTTCCTTTGTCTTTAGAAGGAGTAGGTGCAGTGCTTGGGCTAGATAAACAGAAATTAGCAGAGGGAAAAAGCCTCATCAAGTACTTTTGTGTTCCCTGTTCCCCAACAAAAGTAAATGGTGGTCGCACACGTAACCTCCCAGAACATGATATAAAAAAATGGCAGTTGTTTAAGTTGTATAACGCAAGAGATGTTGAAACAGAAATTGGAATTAAAAATAAATTATCTCGCTTTCCGGTTACAAAGGAATTGTGGGATGAGTACCATTTAGATCAAGAAATAAATGATAGAGGGATATGTTTAGATAAAAGGTTCGTTTACAGTGCAATTGCCTTTGATAAAAAAAGCAAGGCAGAACTAACCAAACAAATGAGTGAACTCACAAATCTTGAAAACCCAAACTCTGTAAAACAGATGAAAGAGTGGCTTATAGATAATGGACTAGAGGCAGAATCCCTTGGTAAAAAAGCAGTATCCGAGATGATGAAAACTGCTCCTGAAAATTTAGTAGAGGTATTATCTCTTAGACAGCAACTTGCTAAATCTTCAGTAAAGAAATATACAGCAATGGAAAATGCTATTTGTAAGGATAATCGTGCAAGAGGAATGTTTCAGTTTTATGGTGCCAATCGAACTGGAAGGTTTAGTGGCAGGCTTATTCAATTACAGAATCTGCCTCAAAATCATATGTCTGATTTAGTCGAGGCTCGTGGTTTGGTGCGTTGTGGAAACTATAGTGCGATGGAAATGCTGTATGATGATATTCCAGATACCCTATCACAGTTAATTCGTACTGCTTTTATTCCGAGTGTTGGTAAAAAGTTTATTGTTGCAGACTTTTCTGCTATTGAAGCTAGAGTACTTGCTTGGCTTGCAGGAGAACAGTGGCGAATGCAGGTATTTGAAAATGGAAAAGACATATATTGTAGTAGTGCATCAAAGATGTTTTCAGTACCAGTTGAAAAGCATGGTGTAAATGGACACCTTCGTCAAAAAGGTAAAATAGCAGAATTGGCCTTGGGATATGGAGGATCAATCGGAGCATTAAAATCAATGGGTGCATTAGATATGGGATTGGTGGAAGAAGAACTACAACCTTTAGTTAATGCTTGGAGAACATCAAATCCCAATATTGTATCGTTGTGGTGGGATATTGATGCTGCAGTAAAGAAATGTGTAAAGGAAAGAATTACAACAGAGGCTTATGGTATTTCCTTTCTCTATCAAAGTGGTTTCTTATTTATTGAACTTCCATCGGGAAGAAGGCTATCTTATGTGAAACCGAAAATGGGAGTCAATCAATTTGGCTCGGAGTCAGTTACCTATGAAGGTGTAGGTGGCACTAAGAAATGGGAACGATTAGAAAGTTATGGACCAAAATTTGTAGAAAACATTGTGCAAGCAATCGCAAGAGATCTCCTCGTATATGCTATGCAGACTCTAAGGGGTTATTCCATTGTGGCTCATGTTCATGATGAAGTAATCATTGAATGTGATAGTGATGTAAAACTAGAAGATATTTGTAAAAAAATGAGTAGAACTCCATCCTGGGCAAAAGGGCTACTTCTTAATGCTGATGGGTATGAATGCAATTTTTATAAAAAGGACTAAAAAATAAATTTCAAAAAGTTTTAGGGCGAGGTTAAAATCTCGTCCTTTTTCTTTGCCTGTGATTTAGAAGGCAATGGTCTTCCAAATAAATTACAGGAGGTAATTCATATGAACGAATTACAAGTATTTAATAATACAGAGTTAGGATCTGTACGCACAACAACGATTAATGGTGAGCCATTTTTTGTTGGAAAGGATGTAGCAGGTATTCTTGGCTACGCAAACAGCAAGGACGCACTTGCATCCCATGTTGATAGTGAAGACAAAGAAATTCTTCAAAGGTCGGAAAACACTACCTTTGATATTCCAAACAGAGGATTAACAGTAATCAACGAAAGTGGGCTTTATAGTTTGATACTTTCTAGCAAGTTACCAAATGCGAAGAAGTTTAAGCGCTGGGTTACAGCAGAAGTTCTACCAACGCTTCGAAAACATGGTGCGTATCTAACAACGGAAACTTTGGAAGAAGTAATGAATGACCCCGATGCTTGGATTCGAGTTCTAACAGAACTTAAAAATGAGCGAAGTCAAAAAGAAAAACTACAGATTGAAGTTACAAAGAGTAAACCAAAGGTTATTTTTGCAGATGCAGTTGCAGTATCCGATACCACAATTTTAATCGGTGAACTTGCAAAGCTACTAAAAGGAAATGGAATTGATATTGGACAGAACCGTTTATTTGAACGTTTAAGGCAAGAGGGCTACCTCATAAAGAGAAAAGGTACAGACTACAATGCACCAACACAAATGGCTATGGAGTTAGGACTATTTAAAGTAAAAGAAACGGTAATTCAACATTCTGATGGACATACATCCATTAGTAAAACAACAAAGGTAACAGGAAAAGGTCAGCAATATTTCATTAATCGTTATCTTGGGAGAGAGGTGTAATCATGAGCATTGATAAATACAACCAAGAAGGTTACAAAGACCCAACTACTTATGAGGCACTTACGAACGTGATAAAGGAAGAAAGGGCGGCAACAATCAAAGCTGTCCGCCGTCCTTTGGTATATGTATGTAGTCCTTATGCAGGAGATATAGAAAATAACGTAGCTAATGCTTGTGAGTACGGAAGATTTACTTATAAGCAAGATGCAATCCCTCTTGTTCCGCATCTTATGTATCCACAATTTATGGATGATGCAAAAGAAGATGAGCGAGAAATGGCAATGCACTTTAATTATGTATTGCTTGGAAAATGTAATGAACTATGGGTGTTTGGTGGAGTAATAAGTAAAGGTATGGCCCGAGAGATTGGTATTGCATCAAAAAGACGAATGAAGATTAAATGGTTCAATGCAAAACTTGAGGAGGTGGAGGCTTATGCTTAACTTCACTCTTTATACAGCAAATTGTACCGGTAACAGTGCCAATTGCTTATATTCCAATCAATGTGTCATTACCGATAAAGATTCATTTATAGCAGCAACAAAACATGATCATGTAATGGCAAAGTTTAAAAATGATTATCGAAGTGTAGACAATTTCCTTGAGTCAGATAATGTATCTCTAGATTTAGACAATGACCATTCAGATAACGAGAAAGAGTGGCTTACTCCACTTGATGTAGCACTAGCAATGCCTGGTGTTTTCTTTGTTGCTGCCTTTAGTAGAAACCACATGAAACAAAAAGGAAGCAAAACGCCAAGACCAAGATTTCATGTGTTCTTTCCCATAGAGCCAATGACAAATGGCGCAGAATATACGGCACTTAAAAAGAGAATTGCTTTATTCTTTCCGTACTTTGATTCCAACGCACTAGATTGCGCAAGGTTCTTTTTTGGAACAGATGATGTAGAAGTGGAAATCTATGATGGTGATACAAATATTGTGGATTTTCTTGATACGGATGATTTTGCAGAGTTTAATGCGGCACTAGAAACCGTGCAAGAAGGTAGTCGTAATAGTACCATGAGCCACATTGCAGGAAAACTCATCAAACGATATGGAAATACAGAGGACTCCTATTCCTTGTTTTTAAAGCAAGCGGATAAATGCAATCCACCACTTCCGGAAAATGAATTAAACGTGATATGGAATAGTGCTACCAAATTTGGTGTAAAGGTATCATCTGAAGATGGGTATATTCCACCAGAACTATATAACAGCAATTATGAATTAAAGCCTGAAGACTACTCAGATGTTGGACAGGCTACTGTTCTTGCAAGAGAGTATGAAGGTTTGATTCGCTTTTCCCCATCTACAGATTTTCTTGTTTACAACGATAGCTTTTGGGAGGAATCCAAGCCAAAGTCACAGGGTATATCACAAGATTTAACAGAGCGTCAATTGGCTGAGGCAGAAGTTGAGATTCAAAAAGCAATGGAAGAACTCATGGAAAATGGTGGAATGGAAATATTGGCATCGGTTGGTGCAAAAAAGGCAGTGCAAATGTTTAATAAACAACAATCTTGTAGCTTTGATAAGTATCAAGCAGCACTGGAATATAAGAAGTTTGCAATTAAACGTAGAGATTCAAAGTACATTGCGGCAACGCTAAAAGAGGCAATCCCAATGTTGGAAATTGAGCAGAATGCTTTAGATGCAGATGAGTTTTTGCTTAATACGCCATCTTTTACTTATGACTTAAGACGAGGACTTGTTTCTCCATTAGAGCATAATCCACAGCATTTTATTACAAAGCAAACAACCGTTGATCCTGATAATGCAGGTAGTGATATATGGGAATCAGCACTTAACACCTTCTTTCAAAATGATAAAGACTTAATTTCTTATGTACAAAGAATGGTTGGCTTATCTGCAATTGGAAAAGTATATGTGGAGGCTTTAATCATTGCTTATGGAGAAGGGCGAAATGGTAAGTCTACCTTTTGGAATGTTATCGCAAGAGTTCTTGGTTCTTATTCTGGGAACATTTCTGCTGATATGTTGACCGTTGGATGTCGTAGAAACGTAAAGCCAGAACTTGCAGAGGCAAAAGGTAAAAGAATGTTAATTGCTGCAGAACTAGAAGAAGGGATGCGTTTAAATACAGCAAACGTAAAACAGCTATGTTCTACAGATGAAATATACGCAGAAAAGAAATATAAAGCACCATTTTCGTATGTTCCCACACATACCCTTGTTCTGTATACCAATCATCTACCAAAGGTCGGGGCGATTGACAAAGGTACATGGCGAAGACTCCTTGTTATCCCATTTGATGCGAAGATTGAAGGTAGTGAGGATATAAAGAACTATGCAGATTATTTAACCATGCAAGCAGGTGGAGCAGTGCTGTCTTGGGTGATTGAAGGTGCAAGAATGGTAATTGAAGAAAATTACAAAATTGATCCTCCAAAGAAAGTGCTTGATGCTATTGAGAGTTACAAAGAAAACAATGACTGGCTTTCTTATTTTCTACTAGAGCGTTGTGAGGTGGATGAATCTTTTGTTGCAAAATCGGGAGAGGTTTATAACGAGTATCGTATGTTTTGCAACCAAGTGGGCGAGTTTACTCGCAGTACAGCAGATTTCTATACTGCTTTGGAAACCGCAGATTTTAAAAGATTTAGAAATGCAAAAGGCAGTCATATCAAGGGTTTAAGGCTAAAAAGCGACTTTTTGCAAGAGGAAGATTAGCCTTATTATGTAGGTCTATGTAACTTATATATATAACTTTTATATAGAGATAAATAAATAATTATATATATAGAGTTATAGAACTAGCATACATAGACCTGCATACCCATAAAAAACAGCATTGATGGAGGTAGCGAATATGCGAGAAAAAGAAATAGAACAAAAGCTTGTAAAAGCAGTAAAAACAGTAGACGGTTTATGTATTAAATTTACATCTCCTGGTATGGATGGTGTTCCTGATAGATTGGTTCTTATGACGGGTGGGAAACTTGCATTTATAGAATTAAAGGCTACGGGCAAAAAGCCTAGGCCATTGCAGATAAAAAGAATGGAGCAATTAAAAAGGTTAGGCTTTCTCTGTTTTGTCCTTGATGATATAGAGTTGATTGGAGGAATGTTAGATGAAATACAATCCTCATGAATATCAAAACTATGCCACTAATTTTATTGTGGAACATCCGGTATCTGCGGTTCTACTAGAAATGGGACTTGGTAAAAGTGTTATTACTCTTACAGCCATTATGGAACTTATGTATGAGAGATTTGAAATCGGTAAGGCATTAGTGATTGGACCACTTCGAGTAGCTAGAGATACTTGGCCAGAAGAAATTAAGAAGTGGGATCATTTAAAGGAACTTAGCTATTCCGTGGTAATTGGTACTGAGGCAGAACGAAAAGCAGCACTTAATAAAAAAGCCAGTATTTATTTAATCAATCGTGAGAACATGGATTGGCTAATTACAAATAGTGGATATGCCTTTGACTTTGATATGGTTGTCATTGATGAATTATCTTCTTTTAAATCAGCATCCGCAAAACGATTTAAAAGTTTACTAAAAGTAAGACCAAAGATAAAAAGAATAGTTGGACTTACTGGTACACCAAGCAGTAATGGGTTAATGGATTTATGGGCAGAGTTTCGATTATTAGATATGGGAGAGCGACTTGGAAGGTTTATTACCCATTATCGTAATAACTACTTTGAGCCAGATAAACGAAATGGGCAAATGATATTTTCTTATAAACCAAGAGTAGGTGCAGAAGAGGCCATTTATCGATTGATATCAGACATTACCATTTCTATGAAATCAGCGGATTATTTGATAATGCCTGAATGTATTATGAATGAAGTGGCAGTTCAATTATCGGAAAAAGAAAGAAAGCAATATGACTCTTTAAAACAAGATATGATCTTATCGTTAGATGATAGTGAAATTGATGCAGTAAATGCTGCAGCTCTTTCCGGGAAACTTCTACAAATGGCAAATGGTGCTGTGTATGATGAGGACAGTAATGTGATTCAAATACATAACCAAAAGCTAGAGGCACTAGAAGATTTAATAGAAGGTGCCAATGGTAAGCCAATTTTAATTGCTTATTGGTACAACCACGATCTAACGAGAATCAAAGAGAAGTTTAAGGTTCGTGAAGTTAAATCCTCAAAGGATATTGTGGATTGGAATGATGGAGCGATACCAATTGGTGTCATTCATCCTGCAAGTGCGGGTCATGGTTTAAATCTTCAAAGTGGTGGTTCTACTCTTGTATGGTTTGGTCTTACTTGGAGTTTGGAACTTTATCAGCAAACCAATGCCAGACTTTATAGGCAAGGACAAAATGAAACAGTAGTCATTCATCACATTATTACAAAGGACACCATTGATGAAGATGTTATGCGAGCATTAAAAGCAAAGGAGAAAACACAGTCGGATTTAATTGATGCAGTCAAAGCAGAACTGGAGGTGGCTAAATGACAGCAAAAGAATATCTATCTCAAGCAAGATATTTAGATATGCGTATTAAATCAAAAATACAACAAATAGAATCTTTAAATGACTTAGCCACTAATTGTTCTGCAGTAATTAGTGATATGCCAAGAAATCCTAATTGTGTTGGTTCTCGTATGGCGGATGCTGTTATGAAGATGATTGATCTACAAGATGAAATTAGGAATGATATGGATACACTGGTTTCATTGAAACAGGAAATCACAGCTGTAATAAAAAGCATTCCAAATTTAGAACAGCAAACCTTGTTAGAAAAAAGATATTTGTGTATTCAGTCATGGGAACAGATTGCTGTGGATATGGGATTTGAATTGAGATATCTTTATAAACTTCATAATAAAGCTTTGAATGAAATAAAAATTAGTAAATTACAAAGAGGACACTAAAAGACATTATAAGAGACTAAGGTCTTATGATAGTATTAAGGTAGCAAAAAAGCATAGAAAGACTAAGCCTTGTAGGAGAAATCCCACAGGGCTTTTCTTATGCCCTTAAGGAGGTGAATTCAATGCCAAGAAAACCTAAGCGACCTTGTTCACATCCCGGATGCCCTGAACTAACAGAAGGTCGATATTGTGAGCAACACGATAAACAAGAAAACAAACGCTACGAGAAGTATGACAGAGATCCTGCTGTACGCCGTAGGTATGGTAGAGTGTGGAAACGTATTAGAGATAAGTATGTGTTATCCCATCCAATCTGTGAAAGGTGCTTAGAGAAAGGAGTTCTTGTACCAACAGAGGAAGTCCATCATAAGTTACCGCTATCACAAGGTGGAACACATGATAAAAATAATTTAATAGCACTTTGTAAAGAGTGTCATGCAAGGATTCATGCAGAAAATGGAGATAGATGGAACACCCGGTAGGGGCAGTCAAATCTCTGTTATGGGTCCTTTGTGCAACGGGCGGGGGGTCACACGCACAAAAACCGCAGTTCAAACAGGGTATTAAACCCATAGGCTAAGAAAGGGGTGAAAAATGTGGCTAAAGACGGAACTAACAGGGGCGGCAGACGAGTTCGTGCAGGGGATAAGCAGATACCTCTTTCAGATAAAATTACAAAAGGCAAGGCTGCAAAAATATTAGAAGTACCAAACCTACAACCTGAAACAATATTTGAGGTTGATGAGCTAGATGGTGCTGAAAATTTAAATGGTGAAGATATGCCAAGTCCAAGTGAATATCTTAGTACAAAACAAAGAGATGGTAAACCACTTGGAGCAGATTTATTATTCACTGAAACATGGAAATGGCTGAAAGAGAGAGGTTGTGAGAAGTTTGTTAATCCAAGACTTATAGAATCTTATGCTCAAGCCTTTACAAGATACATCCAATGTGAGGAGGCTATTAGCACCTACGGACTTTTAGGAAAGCATCCTACAACAGGTGGTGCTATAGCAAGTCCGTTTGTACAGATGAGCCAATCATTTTTAAAACAAGCCAATTTATTGTGGTATGAGATTTTTGATATTGTTAAGCAAAACTGTACCACTGCATTTGTTGGAAATCCTCAAGATGATATTATGGAGGCTCTTTTATCGGGTAGAAAGGGAAGATAAAAATGCAGATGCACTTGTTTATGAAACAGCTAAATAAACATAAGTGTATGTTAAGCAAGCAGTAATATAGGGCATTAAAAGGGCAGGTAGTAGCAGGAGATATTGTTGGTGCAAATAAAGTACTTGAAAACTACTAAAGCAGGGGTGATAATTTTGAACATAGAAAATAAATTTACGCAGGAAATGCAACAAGTTGAGATATCAAAACTTGTGCCATATGCGAATAATTCAAGAACTCACAATAAAGAGCAACTTAAAAAACTTCAATCAAGCATAAGAGAGTTTGGCTTTGTAAATCCAATTTTAATTGATAGAAAATATAACATCATAGCAGGGCATGGCAGGGTTTTAGCTGCAAAAGAAGATGGATTAAAAACAGTACCTTGTGTATTTGTAGACCATTTAACTGAGGCACAAAAGAAAGCATATATCATTGCAGATAATAGGCTTGCTGAAGACGCAGGATGGGATAAGGATTTACTATCTATTGAACTTGAAAGTTTAAAAGAACTTGATTTTGATATAGACCTTTTAGGATTTGACGCAGCTGAATTAAATACACTTTTAAACTCTGCTGAAGATGTAAAAGAAGATGATTTTGATGTTGAAGAAGAGTTGAAAAATCCTAACATTACAAAGCAAGGGGATTTGTGGATTTTGGGAAGGCATAGACTTGTTTGTGGGGATAGTACAAAAGCTGAAACCTATGAAAGGTTGATGGAGGGGAAAAAGGCAAACTTAATAGTTACCGATCCCCCATATAATGTAAAATACGAAGGCACTGCAGGAAAGATACAAAACGATAATCTTTCAGCTGATGCCTTTTTTAATTTCCTTTTTGATAGCTTTACCAACATGGAAAAGGCATTAGCTAGTGATGGTTCCATTTACGTTTTTCATGCTGATACAGAAGGATTTAATTTTAGAAAAGCCTTTGCAGATGCTGGATTCTATTTAAGTGGTACTTGCATTTGGAAGAAGCAAAGTCTTGTATTAGGCAGAAGTCCTTACCAATGGCAGCACGAGCCAGTTTTATTCGGATGGAAGAAATCGGGTAAACATCAATGGTATTCGGATAGAAAACAAACTACCATATGGGAGTTTGACAGACCAAGTAAAAATGCAGATCATCCAACGATGAAACCTGTGGCGCTTATTGCTTACCCAATTCAAAATTCAAGTTTAACAAACTCAATAGTTCTTGACCCATTTGGTGGAAGTGGTTCAACTCTTATAGCTTGTGAGCAAACAGATAGAATCTGCTGTACTGTTGAACTTGATGAGAAGTTTTGTGATGTTATTGTAAAGAGATACATTGAACAGGCTTCAAGTGATGAAGGTGTGTTTTTAATAAGAGATGGTAAACAAGTGCCTTACAGCGAGGTGGTTAAAGATGAGTAGTCTTACCCTTGGCTCGCTGTTTGATGGCAGTGGTGGTTTTCCTTTAGGTGGCTTAATTTCTGGTATTACTCCCTTATGGGCATCAGAGATTGAGCCATTTCCTATTAGGGTCACATCAAAACGAATGCCTAAGGTAAAGCACTTAGGTAATATCAGTACTATTAACGGTGCTGAAATAGAACCAGTCGATATTATTACCTTTGGTTCGCCTTGCACTGATATGTCAGTAGCAGGTAAGAGGGCAGGACTTGAGGGAGAACAATCCGTCCTTTTTTATGAGGCCATTAGAATTATTAAAGAAATGAGGTGTGCTACAAATGGCAGCTATCCAAGATTTATCCTGTGGGAGAATGTGCCGGGAGCATTCTCCTCAAATAAAGGAGAGGATTTCAAAGCCGTCCTTGAAAGTATCGCAAAAGTCAAAGATGAAACATTATCTATTCCTAAACCTAAAAAGTGGCTTAACGCAGGAGAGATATTGGGAAGAGATTACTCCATTGCATGGAGAACTCTCGATGCACAATACTTTGGAGTTCCCCAACGAAGAAAACGTATCTACCTTGTCGCAGATTTTACAGGTAGGTGTGCCGGAAAAATATTATTTGAGTCCGAAAGCCTGTCAGGGTATTCTCAGAAGAGCATCTGCTCGTGGCAAGGAGCTACCAGAAGTGCTGAAGTTGGCACTAGAGAGACAAGCACTCTTGTTTTAAATGACCAAGGTGGTCAGCGTATGGATGTACTTGATAATATGACATCAACACTTAGGGCAAAGGCTAATCACCCACCTTGTGTTATGTTTGAAAATCATAGCCAAGATACTCGCTACAATGGGCCTTTAGATGTTGCACCCACAGTTTCTGCAACCTATGGAACTGGTGGGAACAATCAGCCTTTTGTAACTACAGCTATAGAAACAGATACTCCTAAAACTCTTAAAATCCGTAGTGGTTGTGAGGGTGGAGGGAAAGGTCCATTAATACAGGATAATAAATCTGCAACTTTATCATGTATTAATGATCAGTCTGTATTTGTTCCAACGGCATACGGGATATGCTCTGATGGTAGTAACTCTATGAAATCCAATAATCCTCATAGTGGTATTTATAAGGCAGATACTTCAAGAACTATTGATGGAAATGGTGGTAACCCATCTTGTAATCAAGGTGGGATAGCAGTTGTAGAGAGTTATTCTCTGCAAGGCTCCATGATTGGGCGTAAAGATGAAAATGGTCCTAATGGTGATGGGGTTAATAAAGATGTATCTTTCACTCTTAATACTACTGATAGACACGCAGTTTTTTCTATGACAACTGGTGAATTTATGCAGGTGAATGAAGAAACTGCACCGACACTATGTTCAAGAGATTATAAAGACCCATCAATAGTAACCCAACCTTGTTATTCCATCGATAGAGAAACTTTTAACTGTGGAAAGAACTTTGCAAGGAATCTTGGTATTAAAGAAGATGGTGTTGCAGCAACTTTAAATGCACAAGGTCCATCAGCTGTGGCTTGGAATGGAGAAAATGTATCTCCAACACTTACAGCAAATAACGCAGGAGGGAATCAGAGAATGCCTGATAAGGGGAACTTCACTTCTGTAGTAGAACCAAACTATACAGTTCGAAGGTTAACCCCACAAGAATGTGGCAGACTTCAAGGCTTCCCAGATTTTTGGTGCAGTGACCTTGGCACAGAGAATCCTACAAAAGAAGATATTGAATTTTGGATGGATGTCTTTGAAACCCATAGAAAGATTATTGGGAAATCTGCAAAGCCGAAGACAGAAAAGCAAATTATAAAGTGGCTACAAAATCCACATTCGGATTCAGCAGAATATAAAATGTGGGGTAATGGTGTGGCACTTCCTTGTGTTTGTTTGGTGCTTTCAGGAATTGCTTATTATGCAAAAAATGGTGAGGAGTAGTTTACATTATTAACTTGCTATTATGTGCCTTTAGAGTGATATATGTAAGTACCAAAAAACAAGGAGGTACACATTGATGGAAGTTAAATTTAATGTAACAGGCAAGGATAGAAAACACCTTGTACAGATAGTGGGAGAAATCACTGGTGCAGAAGTAAAATACCTTGGTGTTCCAAGTTGTAATTATACAGTTAGTTACTTCACCATTGATAGAGAAGGCACACTTATTTTTGATGATAAAGCAGACAGGGAGGAAATCAAAACATTGCTTGAGAAACTTGCTGAAAAAGGCTTTGTAGCACAAATAACTGAAGAGTCAAACGAACATACCAATACTATAGAAGAAGGGGTACAAAGCGAAACGGTAGGTCTAACGGTGGCAATGCCTGCGACCTACTTTGTAGGTGATTCCTTAGAAAATCTACAGCACATTATCGAGGCAAAAGGAAACCTAATCAAAAAAGCACTAGGATTAAACAGCCTTCCGATTCTCAAGGATGATGATAAAGTTTCCTTCCCGTGGTTCTCATTCACGCCAGAGAACAGCGACACAGTTAAAGCCTACACGCATTTCATTTACAGCATTTGCGAAATGGCAAGAAATCAGAAACGCATCAGTTCAAGAGAAAAGGAAGTGGATAATGAGAAATACGCATTTCGCTGTTTCCTCCTTCGATTAGGCTTTATCGGTGATGGGTATAAGAAGGAACGCAAGATTCTCCTTCAGAACCTCACAGGTTCATCAGCTTTCAAGGGAGGTACTAAGAATGAAGTTTCCGAGTAAAGAAATAGTTCAAATGCTCCGCAAGAAGTATTTAGCAGGCACAAGGGTAGAACTTGTGGAGATGGATGATGCCCAAGCACCTCCAATGGGAACAAAGGGTACAGTATGGGGTGTTGATGATACAGGCTCAATTATGGTGCATTGGGATAATGGTTCAGGTCTTCATATTATTTATGGAATTGATAAATGCAAGATTGTAGAAGAATAAGATATTAAACATATTGGATAGCCCTTTATAGGGCTGTTTCAAGTTGCTGATAATAGACTGCTGATGGTGGTCTTTTTTTTAGTGTGCCCAGCATGGGCAATAACTTGGTGGTGAAAGCCCACTACG